>ULXU01032070.1_pt1 | contig 106644 bp, 111 predicted proteins | sample 1961521 | NCBI WGS metagenome assembly ULXU01 (sample SAMEA4835845, study PRJEB28245) | human gut metagenome | biome: gut microbiome; material: fecal sample | place: Denmark | collected 2008
CTTTTATTATATCACGTTTTGGTGGCGTTTGTCAAGTATTTTTCAAAAACTTTTTTAAAAAAATTTTTCATTTTTCTATTGACTTTTGCTTTCTGATATGGTATAATTATTATAGAAATTAAGAGAAAGGAAAAGAAAAAATGGTAGTTGGGTAGGCGTATGCCTATCCCCCCTAAATCCCCCCATATATATTATACCATAAGGAGCTGGGATTTGTCAAGTGTTTTTTGCAAAATTTTTCAAAAAAATATTTAAAAAAATAGTTGACTTTTTCTAAAAATTGTAGTATAATATATATAGAAAATGAGAAAAGGATTAGAGTTAAAAAAGTTTTCTAAAAAAATCAAAAAAATAGTTGACAATTGCTTCTGTATATGATATAATATATATAGAAAAGATGAGAAAAGAAGAAAACTTAAAATCTTTTCCAAAAAATTTCTAAAAAAGAGTTGACTTTCACTCACATATATGATATAATATATATGTAAAGAAAAGAAAAATATTTTAAAGGAAAGGGTCAATACTAAGTCATAGGTATTGATTAGGGTGAAAAATATGGCTAAAATGGTAGGAATGAACGCAAACTACAAAGAAGTTGCAGGAGTATTAAGAACTTTTGAAGGAGAAAAAGCATTTGCTAGAGAAGTTTTAAACAAAATGGTTGAAGCTGGAAGCAAAAGAACTTTCAACAGTGTAAACGCTACTTTAGCAGCAATGGCTACTAAAGGATATGTAAGCAAAGCAAAAGGTGTTTACAACGACAAAATGTTAACTCAATACACTTTAACTGATGAAGGTAGAGCAGAATTAGATAAAGAACCTGAAGCAGAAACTGCTGAAGGTGCAGAAGAAGATGCTGAATAGCATCTTTTTTTTAATACTTATTTTTTTTATAAAAAAACTCTCCCATTATATATATATTATACCACGAATTACAAGTATTTGTCAAGTATTTTTTTAAATTTTATGCAGGTTATCGCCCGCATATTTTTTCTGGCATATTTTTTGGCCGCCACCTAACCAATTGCATAGGGAGCTGTGCCCCCTATTGTGAGCCCCCTAAAAGGAGCTGCAAAAGGAGCTGCCCCCCAATCAATTTCTATACTAGGGGGGCCTCCCCCGAACATTTGTTCGATAAGGAGCTGCGAGAGCTGTGCTTTGGGTAAAATAAAAAAGAGCAGGGCCTCCCCTACCCTACCTAATAATAATACTCTCCCATTATAATAATTATACCACATTTTTGAACCTCGTGTCAAGTCTTGTGCTAGCATATTTTTGCATAAAAAAAAGAGGTATTAACTACCTCTGAAACGCCGAAATACTTGACAAAAGGACCTCTGTTGTGGTACCTCATACCCCACCTACAATTGAGGTTGCTACGCTAAAATAAAAAAAATAGGTATAGTTATATTGGAGTATATTATACTTACTATATAACTACCTATTATTATATATACTATACTATTACTACTATACCTATTATATTACTACCAATAGATATATATAACTACTACTATATACTATATATATCTATATATTACTACTATATTATTACTACTACTATATACTACTTAATACTATATACTTAATACTACTATATACTATATAATTATTACTACTATATATATACTACTATATATATTACTATATATAATATATTATATATATATCATTTTTACTAGATAGTATACAACTAACTTTAAAACTACAAAAATTATACTAATCTTTATATATTTTTATATTGGTGTGCGAAATTAAACATAATAAGTAGCCTAATATATAACTAAACCATTGGAATTCTATATGCCATATTTCTGCTATAATGGCACTAACTATACATAATATTATTACACCTAAGGCTTGGTACCATTCATAGAATATAAACAGTAAGGCAATTAGTCCTATGGCTAATACTGAGCCAAATATAATATATAACCACATATTATATTCTTTTCCTTTCTGGTATACCACCTTTTAATCCTGAGCCTAATGGTTCGTTTATCCATTTTCTCATAGGTGTATCCTTTAATATAAGTGCTGCCTTAGTTTTGTTTATTAAACCTTTGCGTGCTAATGTTAATACCATTGATTGAGCCTTTAATTCTGTATAGCCTTTTCCTAATGCTCCTGCTAATTGTTTAGGACTAGCCATACCTTCGTTTAATATTTTTATTATCTTACCTTCCATATGTGATACCATATTTTATCTCCACCTTTCCTTAGTTCCCATCAGTATATTTTTTCTCTGGTGTATACCCCAATAATTTCTTTTCAATTTCTGCTAATTCTATGCCGATTTTATCTAACCCCTTATCATCAGCCTTAGCAATTTCTAAAATAATTTGGTGTAATCTTTTGATTAACTTTGTTTTCACAATAACAACTCCTTTCTTTTCTTTATATATTTATTATATCATTGATTGGTGCCGTATTTCAAGTTTAATTTACCAAGATTTTGTATATTCGGTAATATTCGTGGCTTCCTGACGGAAAATCCATACTTAAACTATCACTATCCATTTCCCAGCCTGTTAAAGTTTCACCCTCATTGGCTAATTCTTCCACAGCTTCTCTATATATAGCCCCTAATTCTTGCTGTGCCTTTTCTTTTGTGCTGTATCCTGCGTGTGGTTCGCTAACAATTAAGAAACAACCTTCAAAATTAGCACTATTATCATTTAAGCCGACTACTACATAAACATATCTTTTTCTTTCAACTTTCATAGCACACCTACTTTCATATTTATTCTTTTTCATTTACAAATATATTATATCATTAACTGGTACCTCTCTTCAAGTATTTTTAATAAAAATGTGCCAAATCTTTTTTAAAGCGTTTTAAGGTACCGTAGAGCGATTTTATGTTTTAGACGATAAATTATATTACTTTTATATAAAAAGCTCTCTACGCCCCCTTATTTCGTTTCTGAGAGGGTAATTTGACTTTATTTATAAAAATATTTTTTAAATTGCATAAAAAATGGCGAATAACCAAGTTACTCGCCGTTGCCCACACCACCTATTTAAAGGATAGGTCCTTTTATGCTACTCAGCGTCTACTGGAACAGTATATTGAGTAAGCATTTTTTCACGGAACACACCTTTTGCTTTAGTTGCTAGACCTTTTCCAGCACAAGCAGCTAGTGTTGCATTAACTGCATTGAAAGTTTTTAGTTCGGCTCTGTCTGCATAGTTTTCATCTAGGTATTCTAGAACTTCTCTTGCGAAAGCTTTACCTCCCATTTCTTTAACAGTTTTGATAGCTAGTTCCATTTTGCCTGTTACTTTTACTTCTTTGTCCATAATTTTTCACCCTTAGAACAATTCGTTCTTCCTTTCTTTAATTTATATATATATTATAACACTTTTCTAAGCATTTTTCAAGTGTTTTTACCAAATTTTTGGAGTTAACTTTCGTTAGTTTCATCTACCATCGCCCCTCAGGTAATCACACCCAAGCGTATGAATTTGTAGCCGCCCTCGCATAGACCTGAAGCTGGGGTCCCTATATCCAGCATGTTAACTCCTTTTAAACAACATAGTTGCTTATTACAAGGTTTTAAGTAATAACCTAAAACCCCCTAATAAAAAACTATATTAAACGCTGCACCGAGCGACTCAGTTATTACTATCTACTAAGTGCAGCGGAGGGAAGGTTAAGGGCTATTTCTAGTTAGTGGTTGATTTAAACGAACGCACCTTTCGCCGTAGCCAACGGATATCCACACTTTCGCTAGCAGTGGATTGCATTGTTGAGAAATTAGATTTACAGCACTGTTACACTTCGCACAAGGTTCGGTAATTTCTTACCTCGGACCACGCTCCTTTCGTCTACTTGGTTAAGTACACACATTGCCCTTTGTTTTGTGCTTCGTAATCTCTCTCACTTTCTTTCTCATTCCTATATATATTATATCATTATTCTCTACCTTTATTCAAGTATTTTTAATGATTTTTTACCAAAATTTTGCTACTCCCAATTTCATAACCACATTCTCTGGCACAGTCCCTAACTGAATAGTTCACTGGAGGGTTCGGGCCCCCGTGCGTCTTCCCTATTTCAAAGCTACGCGAGTAGCACGACTTTTCGCTTTACCTAAACCAAGCCAAGCATTTCGCCATTACAAATCGCTTACGCTAGTGTGCTGGAAAAGGAATGGTAGCCTCGTCACCAAACTCGGTTGGTAAGTCGTATAACTATTTTTCTTCCTTTTTCTATAAATATTATATCATATCACTCTACCTCAAATCAAGTTTTTCAACTAAATTTGACTACTTAAATTTCGTTCGGTGAGTAAGAGAGGTTTTTGTAAACGGTATTGTATCAAACATCTCATAAACCTACCGTGCATTCTTTTAGGTGGGCAGGTATAATACCTGTACTCAATGGCTCGCTTTCCAATTTTTTTTTATTCTTTCTTTGTTTTTCTATATATATTATATCACATTTAAAACCTGATTTCAAGTTTTTTGTGAAAATATTTTTTAAATTAAGTTGGCAAAACTATCCACACTCTCATGGGAACAACCCACGCTTTCTTACAGCCTTGTTCCGTTGCCTTTGGGAGGTGTATCACATCTATAACAAACGTGACGCCGAGGTCTCACTGTAACGCTGAGCACTCGCAACAATATATAGCTGGGTCGGGTTTTATTGAACCCCCGACAGGTCTTTCGGCAAATATGAATACATATTACATAGTTGAGAGCCAATCCCTAGGTTTGCCATATTTATTTTATTATTTCTTTTCTTTTTACATTTATATTATATCATTTTATTCAACCTTTTGTGAAGTCTTTTTCATAATTTTTATGCAAAATCTTAGTTGGAAGGGATAGAGGGGTCTTTGGATAAGCAAATCAAGCATTTCCTCGCCATATTCCCTTACTAAGACGCACGCCCCAGTTCATACTGACGGCCCTAACCACCTCAGTCCTCTTGCCGGAGCTGTGCTACGCATACTTTTGTTAGGTTGGCGTTTAGCATGCTTAGCCAAGTTTATAATTATGAAAGGTTGTTGGAGATATACTCTCCTATCAATATTTTAATGTGCCGCCCTTGACGGGTCCAGAGCTACACTATCCTTCGCATTAGCAGGTGTAACCTATCTGTCTTCGGTCTGCACAATCGCTCCGCCCAAACAGAATAGCCACTAATACCGACAACTAAAATATTTATAGCAAAGTATATCCTCTAGAGCTTGTGCTCCGATACAGGGTCTAAGCGTTCAACCGACTTACGGGCTAGCGGTTACTGTTGGTAATCACTCCTCAAACGGCAATTTCCGGCTTACGGTATCGTAGTTCCTAGACCGTGTATCGCAGCACAAGGCTGCTTTAAGAAAAAAATGGATTTATTATTAGGGTTAGTAACCCCTAAGAAAGCAAGCGCCTGACACTGGTCGGAGCCGTATACATCACCGACACTTATACGGGTAGCAGTATATCTTGCTCTCTTAGCGATTACTAATCGCCATAGAAAGGTTGTAGCTGTAAGTTGGATTTGAACCAACGCCCTTTACACTACTGAACGAAACCCTGTTACCTGACTGCCCCGTAATCAACGGTACTTAGTAGTCTCTGTTACCTGTCGTTCCTGTTCATGCAACGCTCTACCAGACTGAGCTATTACAACATTTGGTTGCGGGGACGGGATTTGAACCCGTGACCTTTAGGTTATGAGCCTAACGAGCTACCGAGCTGCTCTACCCCGCGATGTATGTGTCAGTTTTAAAGGTAAACTGACAAACTTAATGGAAAAATACATAGCCACCCTACCAGACTTGCACTGGTTAATGTCTAACACATCAGGTGAGGTTGGCGGTTCATTCTAGCCGTCGCATTGGAGAACCGTTCACTCATAGCCATTTGTTAATGAGAGCTGTGCACTGCTCGGAAATAGAACATTTCAATCTTTCGGTCAAACCTAATTAGTTTTTATTTCTTTTTCATTTACAATATTATTATATCATTATTTGCTACTATTATTCAAGTTTTTAAAATAATTTTTTGGAATAATTTTAACATACTCCTATCAATAAGTTATATAGGTGGAGGCGGTCTTATCCTCCAACGCTTCAACGCTCCGCAGTCCCGACCCCCGGATAATCAATCCACTCGTCTTACAGCTCTGGTCCCCGGCTAACTATATAATTTATTGATAGCAATATGTTAGCAATCACACCAACACATTACCTTCCGTCTAGTTTATGCTACTAAACAAGCTGTTCTTTATTTACCCTCGCAGCACCCTAACGAGTTCTGTATTTCTCCCAGAAGTCCGATTCCACTATAAACTTATTCATAGCTATATGGATATGAGAGAAATTACAGATAGCAAATGCTGTTTCCCAAGGAACGATTTGGTTTCTTTCTGGTTGCTCATTGTCAACAAGCATATACATAAAATATTCTATACCATCGCCAAATCCTTTTTGGACTTGTCTTACTTCAAATCTATCCCCGAACACATCATTGCGTAGTTGTCTATTAAGTTTTCTTACACAACGATTAACTTTCTTTGCTTCTAGTGTTTTCACTCTCATCACTCCTTTTCTCATTTACATATATATTATATCATAATTCAGAGCGATTTACAAGTCTTTAATTAAAATTTGTCCTCAATTTGTTTAATGGCTAACTTGATACTATCAGAAAAGTGGAACTTTTCTATAACATTTTTAAGTAAGCCAACAGCTGCAAATGCAAAATAATAACCTGTCATAGTTAATTCTGGTCCACCCCATTGTGCTAGACCTGTAATGACTGTATTACCAAAACCAAATAGGTTTAAAAACCATGCTACAAATAGCATCCATATAATGTTTAACATTAGTTTCCCTCCTTATTTTCTTCCTTAGGAGTGAAAAACTTTTCAAACTCTGCCATTAACTCATCTTCTTCATAGAAGAATGGGTCTCTTGGTAATGAGTTTAATACATTAACCATTAGCTGTCCAAATCTCCAATCTGGAACTTTCTTCCATATATCTGCTAATTGATTGCAGAACTTATCAATTCTCTTTGGGTCACGCATAATTAAATCACTCCTTTTTCTTTATATAAATATTATATCATTTTTTGGTAGAGAAAATCAAGTATTTATTTTAATTTTCTCTATCAAAATGTTCAGCTAATTTTCCGTTCTTCATACGAACATATTTAGTTATGTTGTTTTTATAATTAGCTACGAAACCTTCTACATCTCTGCCAACTTTTTCAGTATATTTAGCATAAATGCTATCTAAGTGTTCCTTATTAGGTAATACACTTAACTCACATACTTCTGGAACTATACCAACAAATGTTGGGATAGTAGTATCTATAAATGGATAGATGAATAAGCTGTGGTCATAGATTAAGTTATATAAATTGAAGTCATCATCTATATTAGCCTTGGCAAACATATACCATCTTTTATCAAACTCATCGACAGTATATTTTAACTTGCCCATTCCTAGCCATTCTCCACAGATAGCACTGCCTTCATGTAGGTTAGCTTTTAAAGTTTCCCCATTATCTTTTAACCATTGGAACAAACCTTTGTATAATTTATTACTGATTTGTGCATCGGTATTTAATTCCTCTAATGCAAAGATGTTGTTTCTTTGAGCAAAATATAACTCATCATTCTTCTTGAAGAATACTAAGTTGCTGCCGTCTAACTTTTCAGTTAAATAAATCTTATCGCCTGCACACTTAACTCTTTGAGTTTTAGGGTATATCTCCTTCTTTATCATACTATCACTCCTTTTTTCATTTTATATATATATTATAACAAAAAAAAGAGGAGAAATCAAGTCTTTCAACTCAATTTCTCCACTTAAATTTTCCTTCTAGTCTACTAATTGTCTAACTCTATCAATAAATACAGGAGCATAAAGTCCTTGTACTGCTTCAATAGTGTATTTACCAGCAGCAATGTCGCCAGCGATGTCTTGAGCCAAGACCTCTTCGTCGTAGGGTAAGCTGATTTCTTCATCATCTTCTTCCTCTTCTTCGTAGTCATCTTCTTCCTCATATTCATCTTCGTCATCCCAGCTGTCTTCTTCACATTCTTCTTCGCAGTAGTCGCAGTCTTCTTCCTCGTCTTCCCAAGCATCGTTATCAAACTCTGCTACATAATCTAACCAGTCCTCTACTGTATCCTCAGCATCTTGATATGCTAGTTTTTCTCTCAACTCTCCTATTGTTAAAGCTAGTAATTGGTTTAATTTTTCATTTTTACTATTAACCATAATTATCAGTATCCTTTCTATAATTTTTTATTTCTTGCTCAGCTATTTTTTTCTTAGCCAAGTTTTTATAGGTGCGGTTCCCCGTACACCAAGGACATCCCCCGTGGTTTCGGCAAGTGGGGTCTACTGACTTACAATATGGCTGTCCTTTAGTACCATACTCCACTCTTTTTTCTTTGCCACTTTTAATCGCCTTATGAAGAGCCATAAGACATCACCTCCTATTAACTTTCAGGAGCTGTATCTTTTCTGTATCTTCTGCCTTTCTTAAAGTGTTCCTTAGCGTAAGCTTCTGCTTTTTCTTTTAACTCTTTTCCTTTTGGTGTTAAATACTTAGAAGCTTGTGGGTTTCTTTTTAACTTTTTGTTAGTCTTTCCCTTTCTGTCTAAGTTAATTTGAGTTATTGTGTATTGTCCTTCCCCGCTTCCGCTGCTTCCTTTTCTTTTTGCCATATTTCATCACCTTTCTTTTCTTTTGTATATATATATTATATCATAATAATGACCTGATTTCAAGTCTTTATGTAAAATTCATGTAGGGTAGATTTTCTCAAAAGAATGAGCGGCTCTACCAGACCTTGTAGATATTATAAAAATATCTTATTCCTTTAAATTGACAAGTAGTTTCGTGGATTTACAAAGTTACCATTTACCTTTACTTCAAAATGTAAATGATTACCTGTTGAATTACCTGTCGTACCTACATATCCTATAACTTGACCTTGTGATACAGTTTGTCCCTTTGTCACTGCTATCTTACTACAATGTGCATAGCGAGTTACAAATCCATCACCGTGGTCTACGATAATGAAGTTACCATAACCGCCGGACCAACCAGCGAAAGTAACCGTACCACTTCTCCAAGAATAAATGTGAGTTCCAGCCGGAGCTGCTAAGTCTATTCCTGTATGTGTTGTACCCCATCTTGGACCATACTCACTACTTACATAAGAATATGATTTCAATGGGAATGCATAGGAACTTACTCTTGGTAATGAAGAACCCCTAGAAGTAACCTGATGTTTCTTCCTTTTTGCTGCTTCCTCAGCTGCTTTCCTCTCCTGTTCTTCTTTCTCTTTCTCTGTCTTCACATCAGCTATCTTTTTAGCCAAAGTTTCAGTAGATGTAATTGTGGAATAATCTTGTTTGATATCAGTTATGGTGTATGTGCCTTGGTCTTTAATTGCATATAATTCTGCTAGCCAATCTTCGCACGCTTGATTATTCTTGAAGGTATATACCTCCCCGGTCTTATCAAATGTGACCTGCACTCCTGATACAATAACATCTAAATTGTCTATAAGTGCCTTGCTATGTGCATCTCTATTGGTTATCAATAGAGCTGGACGCTGTTCGGATAAACCATCAAAGTCTATTTTATAGCTGTCCACCATATAGCCATCCTTTTGTAGTCCTTCAATATACTCCTCAATTATAGAGGGTGCTTGAAAGAATGTTGTGTTGTTCAATGCACCGAAGTTCGTTATACGAGCTGCATGCACATCAAACGGAAATAATACTGATGCAAGTGTTAACACAACGACGCACAACCATGCAGTACACTTGCCACTTCTTTCTCCCTTTACTCCCTGATGGGAGGGGGCACTGTTCTTTTTCATATACTCTATCCTCCAAAATAAAAAGATAATTTAAAGGAATAAATATATAGGATATTTGAGGCTAAGCCTCGGTACTTTGTTATTGTGTAGGCAATAACAAATGGTGGGGAGGAGTGGATTCGAACCACCTCACCCGTAAGAGAACGGATTTACAGTCCGCCGCACCTCGCCGTCTGTGCCGCCTCCCCATATATAAAGGCAGTTTCCTGCCTACCTACACACCATCCTAATATTTACTATTAGGAAAATCTAATTTATATCTGTCTTCCATTTGTCTGTTACCAAAAGAATTAGTATACATACATTTTACTTCAATATCAATGTAGAAACAATCATTGTCGTTCATATATGCATAGTATGATTGACCTGGTTCCATAGTCGCTGGTAAATCATTGAAGCGAGCTTCAATTCTTTCCTCCGCTATACCTTCGTCAAGAAATTCTCTTTGTTTAAGGAAGTCAAATAACCATCTATATCTTGCCTTTAAGGCAGCATAGTTAGTGCCAACATATTCTATTATATGCTCATGCCCGTCATAATCACGGTGCCAAGCTAATACATAATATTTCCTATTGCCCATAGTTTATTCACCAACTTTCTTAACAATTAAATGGTGCTCAAGGTGAGACTTGAACTCACACGCCCTTTAACGAACGAGGGATTTTAAGTCCCTTGCGTCTACCAATTCCGCCACTCGAGCATATAACTTCTGGTATTGTTTGTATCCCCCAGAACTGAGCCATCACGACTGGGAACCCCCTTCTCTCAATCTCATAGGAGTCGAGCATCACTAGTGAGAAATTAAAATATCTTTTCAATTTCTATATATATTATATTATAAATTGCTTCATAATTTCAAGTCTTTAAAATAAAAATATGGTGGTTCGAGGTGGAATTGAACCACCGACACCAAGATTTTCAGTCTTGTGCTCTACCTACTGAGCTATCGAACCATAAATGGCTGCCAGGGCTGGATTCGAACCAGCGCGTCACGGAGTCAAAGTCCGTTGTCTTACCGCTTGACTACCTGGCAATAAATGATGGCATCTTGATAGTTAATGTTACCCCTTAGGTCAAGCAGAGTTTCTCCGTTCATTACAGTCCGTTACCAGAGCTGCGCTTTCGCTTCAAAATTCACGATATGTGTTTACACAACATATGGCTTGATTACCACTTAGTGAGTACTTTAATCCTACAAGAGCTACGCTCCGGACTATTTCAGTAGTTAGCTAAACCAGACAGAAGTCCACCGGAATGACGCGCCATCCTCATATATATCAATTCAACTAAAATTCAAAATGGTCGGGGCGACACGACTTGAACATGCGACCTCATGGTCCCAAACCACGCGTTCTACCAAACTGAACTACGCCCCGATAAAATGGTAGAGGCTATAGGATTCGAACCTACGACCCCCTCCTTGTAAGGGAGATGCTCTAACCAGCTGAGCTAAGCCTCTATAAGGGACACAGGCGTGGGTTATCACCCCACATCTCCACCTTCCCCAACCGAAGTCGGCAGTGGCGTTTTAATTTAAACTAATCCCGTGATAATAGGGTAGATTCTTGGGCACGTCTCTCATCCCTGAGTTTTTTAATCTACCAAACTCCATTCGCCCGAAACATATTACTCCCGTCACGGTATCATAGCTTTTTTATATTATGGACGCTTCGCTCACCGTGTGTTTTCAGGTAGGGATATGCCAATGAATGTTTTACAAATGCTCGGGCATCAGAGTTCCATCGAGGAAAGCCACTGATTAGCTTTTACCTTTTACCAACCGTCACCTCGATTGCTAATTGTATAGATTGGTATATCATTTATAAAGCACTCATTGCCATATCTCTAAATAATAAATGGTGACCCCGGCGGGATTCGAACCCGCGAACCTGCCGTGAAAGGGCAGTGTCTTAACCACTTGACGACGGGGCCATACGGAGGAACTTAGCAATAGTCATAAAAGAATACTACATAAGTACCAACTTTATCAAAAATAATTTTGCAATCCTATGTAGGGGCTTCCTACAAGGAGAAATTGATAAACAAAACAAATATGGAGCGGGTAGCCGGATTCGAACCGGCGTCGTCTGCTTGGAAGGCAGAGGTCCTACCACTGAACGATACCCGCATAAGGGGCCGTATACCAGCTTCTCACTGGAAAGGCTTGATGAGTAATCACACTCATATCCTAACAGCATATATAAATGGCGGCTCGTACGAGAATTGAACTCGTGCCTCTTGCGTGACAGGCAAGCGTCGTAGCCACTAGACTAACGAGCCACATGGTGGAGGATAAGGGATTTGAACCCTTGACCTCCTGCTTGCAAGGCAGGCGCTCTAGCCAACTGAGCTAATCCCCCATATGGAGCTGAGAGTCAGAATTGAACTGACAACCTACGGTTTACAAGACCGTTGCTCTACCGATTGAGCTATCCCAGCATGGCTCCCGAGCGAGCAGACCTAACCGGTAATAATACAGCTTCGATTCATCTCCACTATTATCTACCCCATTTAATCTCGGGCGTTCTATCAAACAGCTATCGGCAAGGGCCACGTCTCCTGTGAGTCCAGTACATGCTGGCAGGCCATCCCTTACTATTAACGGGGTCTATTGTTAGGCTGTTTGTTAAGCAAGGCTTCTTTCTTTTATGTGAAAGGAGATAATATCCAGAGGTTTGAACGACACCTCCTAAACTACCTGTTGCTTCTCAGGTCACGCTAATTCAATATTCAATGGCTTTCTCATAGTCCCCGCGGGGTACTCGAGCTTTCACGGGCAGTCCGAAGACTTCCGAGGCCTCTAACTATATTAGTATTCTTTTCATTTGATAAATCAATTATATCATAATTTTTTACCAAAAATCAAGTTTTTATTTTTCTAAAATGCCATAAATTGCATAAGGAGTAAGTTTATATCTATTTAAGATACGCCCCTTGTAAGGAACCTTTTCACTCTCAACCAATTCACTATCTCTTAGTCTTAACATAGCCCAAGTGATTTCATTGATAGACAATTTCTTCAAATCCTCATTCTCGCAATCTTCTAAAAGCTGTGGACCAAAAGCTGTACCTGCGAATTCATCTGCCAGAACTCTTAATACTAAATCTTGTTTATAACTTAATTTAATTGGTTCATACTTTTTCATAATTCCACGACCTTTCATTTCTTTATTACAATAATATTATAATATAAAATGCTAGGACATTTCAAGTATTTTTAAATAATTTTAGCCTACTACATATGGATACCATCCATCTAATCTCTCAGGTCTTTCAATGGTTGCAATACTACCATCTACATAGCGTTCAAACCATTGAACCTCAGTTCTATCTGGGTATAGGCCTTGGTCAATCTTTATAATAACGGCATAACGATAATATCCATCTTCAAATATATCACAACTATTATTCATAACCTTGTCATGAGCTGGACTATATCTTTTATAATAGCCCACACATCTTTGGTCATCAACTATTCTATCTAGTGTTCTAATCGTAACTACAAAATACATATCGTTCACCTTACTTTCTTATTGGTGCCCCTGGCAGGACTCGAACCTGCACCCCTTGCGAGACTAGTTCCTAAGACTAGCGTGTCTACCAATTCCACCACAGGGGCATATATGGAGCCGACACCGAGAATTGAACTCGGATTAAAGCCTTACCATGGCCTCGTAATACCATTATACTATATCGGCATAATGGCGTCCCCTCTAGGATTCGAACCTAGCACCGACGCCTTAGAAGGGCGTTGCTCTATCCAAATGAGCTAAGGGGACAAAAAATGGTGCAGGTGGAAAGACTCGAACTTTCGACCACCCGCGTATCAGACGGGTGCTCTAACCAACTGAGCTACACCTGCAAACTGTTTGTGTTTCTGGTACGCCTTGTTAGAATCGAACTAACGACCTCTGCGTTATCAGCACAGCGCTCTAACCATCTGAGCTAAAGGCGTATAAATAATGGCTCCTCAGACAGGACTTGAACCTGTGACCCTCTGATTAACAGTCAGACGCTCTACCTACTGAGCTACTGAGGAATATATGGGGTAAGATAAGGGAATTGAACCCCTCCCTTGAGTGCCACAAACTCACGTACAAACCTCTATACTAATCCTACCATATGGCGGAGAGTGAGGGACTCGAACCCCCAAGCCCTTGCGGACCAACGGTTTTCAAGACCGCCCGACTACCAATTATCACAACTCTCCATCTAATTGTTTGCGATATGCAACAGCCATCTCATCACAGCGATTGTTAAATACATTATCAGCGTGTCCCTTTACCCAATGACAATTAACTGTATGAACTTCTGTAAGAGCTAGCAATTCTTTCCATAGGTCTATATTACGAGCTGGTTGATTACCAGAACGCATCCATCCATTAGAACGCCATTTAGTAGCCCAACCCAAACGCAATGCATCAATAACATATTTGCTATCTGAGTATAGCTCTACAATGCAAGGCATCTTTAATGCTTTAAGCCCTTCTATTACTGCTTGAATTTCCATACGATTATTAGTGGTATTATATTCTCCACCTGATAATTCTTTTTTATGTTCTTCGTGTATTAGGATTGCACCCCATCCCCCAGTACCTGGGTTCCCTGCGCAAGCTCCATCTGTATAAAGATAAACCGTTTTCATACTAATTCACCTTTCCTTAATTAAAATGGTGGGTTGTCAGAGGCTCGAACTCTGGACCCCAGCATTAAAAGTGCTGTGCTCTACCTGCTGAGCTAACAACCCATGGCGGTGGCTAGAGGACTCGAACCTCTGCGCCCCTTACGAGACCTAAAAGTTTAGCAAACTTTCCCCTTCACCAACTTGGGTAAGCCACCATTAATACCAAAGATGTTGGTAATATTTTGCAAACAATCTAAGACCTCTGTTAATCTTTCTTTGTCTGCGTTTACTATTTGTTCTATCCCAAGGGTAGTTGTCGTCTTCCTGAATTAAAAGTTTGAAGCCTTCAATCATTAGGTCAAGAGTCTTTTGCCATTCTTCAAATGTCATACACCCTGGATGACCATATAAACAATTATCCCTAAAATAGCATAAGTGTGAATAAATGTATAAACTAAATGATGTATCTAGTCCAAAGAATTCGGCAGGCTTAAACCCCTCTTCATCTTCTTGATAGCGTCCATCTTCTTGATTTGAGAATAGCCAATAATTTTCGTCTATACCCAATTCACGCAAATAACGATTAAGTTTTATCATATTTTCACCTCTTTGTGCTTAATAAAATAGTATTTTTCCAATCCCCATACTCTAATCTTTATCCTGTGATTGTTGATTAGAGTAAGGATTTCCTGCTTTGTGTCCCGTTTTTAAACAGGAACAATGGGATTGGCATGCAGGTAATATTATTCTACACAGAATTTAGGACGACCCCCCGCATAGAGTATTAAACTCCCATTGGCTTCCTGAAGTCAGGAGGTCAATGGCAATCTAATACGGATAGATTGCTGCATACTCTTGTGATACTAACAGAAGGTTTCTGGAACTTCGTATGTCTTAATATCATATGCCCTCATTAGCATACAATCACATTCTCTGCTTTACCTACAACCTCGGCTATGTCCACCGTAGACACAGTTTGTCCTCACCCAACAAACTTGATAAAAAATGGGGTGGAATTACGATTGCCACACATGCTTACGATGACTGTTTTTTGCTGTCGGAACTCAACTAAACCTACTTCTGGCCTTACTTAGCCTGTAATACTAATGCCAAATATTATTCTTCTACTGTTTCAACAGCAGTGAATTTAGTTTTTTCTTTGCCTTCATAAACAGCTTTAGTTTTAGTGCAAAGACCTTTAGTAGCTAAAGAACTTAATGTTGCTCTAACTGATTGAACAGAAGCTCCTTCTACTTTTTCTACAACTTCTTCAGCGAATGCTCCTTCTGCGAAGTTTTCTTTTAAGATTGCTAAAACGCTTTCTTGTTTTTCAGTTAATTTCATATTTTTTCACCCTAAGACTTCTTTGTCTTTCCTTTCTTTTTTTATTTACATTTATATTTTATCAAATTAAAGAGCAAATATCAAGTATTTTTTTTAATTTTTACCCTTCTATAAAGTAATAGACGCCTGAAATGGTTTTACCTGGTCACAATGCGAGGACTACACCATATTATCTATTACCTTATAGAAAAGTAAAAACCTTTCTAGTCATATCAACAAAGCCTATATGACCGGCTGCCCTATCTATCACGCCTAGGACCGACGGATTATCTCACTCTTTGATAAACAATGTCAGCATAGCGCTTATCCCACCTATGCCTGGGCCGTTCTTTTGAGTAAAGTATTTAACACCCCCGTATTTTGTTTAGTAGGATACGGGTCCGACTACACCATAGCCTGTTCTGGAAATTAGCCCCAGCGACTACTCACTGGTACGATTATCTTGTATGAAGTCAAATAACTCCCCAGCATTAGACATTCTTAATATCTCGCCGTCGGCTGAAGTTATCATCCCATCTTCATATTTCTTTCCAAAGTCTAGTTCCCATATATAATAGCCGATATTATCATATTCATCATTAACTAGAACTTTAAGTAAATTGACTAAGGTGTCAATGGCTTTGGAGTTTATATATCCTCCCCCAAATTCAGGGTCTAGTTTCTTTAGGACATCATTGAACATTTCTTGTTCGTGATTAAGTTCCTCTATTTTAGCCATTGTTGAGATAAACAATTCTTTATCCATAAACACACCTCTTTATTTCAAATTACAATAATATTATACTATATATTTTTCCAAATGACAAGTATTTTTAGATAAAATCTTTTAAATCTTGGTCTCCCCATTTAGTTTCAGTTTCAGGAACTTCTACTTCTAGGTAGTATTCTATATGTTCACCTTCTACTATAGTAACTAAATTAGTTTTTTCATAATCGTTGTAGCATCCTTCTAATGTAGCTTCACAATCTGTTATCTCTGGTATATGAACATATTTAATTACTTTAGGTATTTCTTTTTGAGGTTCTATTTCTATTGGAAGACTGTTTGTTACGTTATCTTCAATAGGTGCAATATCTTTATTTATATTTCTTCCTAATAACCAACCCATTATAAAGTCCATCATAATTATCTCTCCTTTCTCACATTCTTTCTTTTCCTTTTCTATATATATTATATCAAATCATTTTCCAAATGACAACTGTTTATAGAAAAAATGTAGTTAAAAAATCTTTTGGTATAAAAATAATATTATATATATAAGGATTAAATAAATAATAATATAAGTTTCTTCCTTTTGTCAAGTATTATTTAATATTTTTTATCTAATATATATAATACTATACTACTATAATCTATTGTTGTCAAGTCTTTTGTAGAAAATTTTTTCTAATATATAAGGAGCTGGAAAATTTTCGTTTTTATATTTTTATATTATAAATGAAGAAAACAGCTACAATTATCTACCATTAGAAAAATTTTACTTCTGTAATTTTTGTAAAAGAGTTGACAAATGATACCAATTGAATATATAATTGAATTGTAATTACGAATATTACCAAAAAAATAAGTGAAGGGAATGATAGCGAATGCTAGACAAAATAAAGAAACTATTTAGAAAAAAAAGAAAGTGTCCAAACAAAAGATGTAACTACAATACCCATAAAGGTAAATGCACATTAGATGTTTGCCACTACAAAAATAGATAATTTTTCAAAAAATACTTGAATTTTGGAAAAAATTATAGTATAATAGATTTATCAATTTGAAAAGAAATTTTCAAATGAGAGAACTTGGCGACTACAAGATAGTCATCACCAAGTTGGGAGATGCGCTGGCGCTTAGGAGTTGGAGAGCATACCCTATATATGAAAACTTATGTGTTGATATATGTTATATGGAAACTCGGGACTGATAAGACGCAGGTTTTTAACTTGTATGGACTTTGAAACTTAGCGAAAGTATAGGGTACTAGATAGACATAAACTTAAGTGATGGGTAGTCTGTATGGACTTATAAGACTTATAGATAAAATCTTCAATTAACCTAAATTAAGACGCACTCGGAGACCCGGGATGGGTTGGGTGAGCAGGTGGGAGACTCGAAGGGCTGCGGTTGGAATCATGACCGACGGATGCCTGGGGTAGAATCTTTGTTAAAGTCGAAAATCTACCCCGTCAACAATTTTTGAAAGAGGAGGATGCTGAATGAACTATCAAACATTTTTAAGCGAAGTTGGAAACTTAAAATCATTGATGTCAGCACCTAATACATTTAAAACTAGAAGAAGTATTAGGAAAGTTAAGAAAAACATCAACAAAATAATCAAAGACGCTGCGAAGTCGCAAGCAAAAATAGTTTATGACCAAACAGTAAATCTTTATGAAGAAATTTTAAAGTCAAATTTAGATTAAATACTTGATTTCAGGAAGCATTTTAATATATAATTATTTTAGAAAAAGAAAAAAAATAATTAAAGGAAAGGTAGGGTTTCTATGAAAAAGTATTATGCTGATATAAACTTATACTTTGACACAATGAAATATGGCATTGTAGGAGACTACACTGCCAAAAAGCAAGAAATTGTAGAGATGGTAGAGGAATTTGCTAAGGCTAGACAATTAACTTGTAATAAAAAAACTAAAAAGTTTTTTGATAAAAGTGGTAAGGAAGTTGGAGAATTTGAAGTTTCTTCAAGAACCATATAAGAAAGGGGAGTATGTAAATGGAAACATTAAGCGACAAAGCTAAAGTAGTATATGCTGCCTTTGATATGATGGGGGCTAAGGGAAGTGAAAATAAAACAACTTCATATGCTATTTTAGATTTTATTAGTGAAACAGAAGACTTGCAAGACCACGACTTATTAAAAGAAGTGAACGAACAAGACTTCGTAGATATCATAATGGATATGAATATCAAGAGTATAAACACTTTGATAGCTTCTCTATGCCGTAAAGGAATAATAGAGAAAACAGAACCTACATCAATTAAGATTGATGGAGTTCGTAGAAGTTTAAGACAATATTTTTTAAAATAAAAATTGAAAAAATAGTTGTCAAATGCTCATTGAAAATGATATAATATATTTGTAATTTGAAATTGACGATTTCATCGAGGAAATGCCTTGATTTCGTTGTACCTGTGACAAAGGATTATATAACAATAAAAAAGAAAAAAGAACAATGTTGGCTGAGGCGAATACGGTCTTTGGTCTTAATAAAATATGTAATTGAAAACACGGTTAGGTTATAAGAAAAAACAGAAGGAGTCTAATCAGCTCTGTAAGTTAAGCGAGTTGACCAAATCGTTTAAAGTATAAACGAAGCGAGTATGATAGATATGCCAAGTGTATGTTTATGGTATGAACCCTGCGAAGTTAGTAGGGCACATCTCTGATAAAATATAACGCTTTAGATGTGAAATAACTCAACGGCTGAAAGAAACTGCCTAGAAAAATATCAAATATTTGGGAAATATGTATGCCTGTACCGGCCTGACGATATAGGAAAGCGTATTGTTATGTATGAGTATCATTGCCTGAGTTTGCTGGGGTAAAGTGTATCAAATTGATATGCCAATGATTTCTATGTAGCTGGTAGTTTAAGTAGGAAAAACATCAATATGGCGGGTTCAAATCCCCCCCGTCCCAGATATCTACTTTTCACGGGGAGTAAATACTCCCCTCTTTTTATTTATGGCGAGATAGCTTAGTTGGCTAAAGCAATCGGTTCATACCCGATAGACCGTAGGTTCAAGTCCTACTCTCGCTACCATTATGGGGATGTATATGGTTTCGACAGGAATAATTGAGTATTATGAAACAAGTCGCAGGTGTGCGTTAAACCCAGCAATCAAATAAATGGAAACATTTTTTCAAAAGTTGCTAATAAAGTTAAATCTTTATTCTCATTTAATAGCGTAGTATACGCCTAAGCAACCGTTCTGTGCTAGTATCAGCCCTCCAGAAAAACCACAGAATGTATTAACGATGCAAGGGAGGAAAAGACGATGTCTTCTCAGTAGGACTGACTCTGGATTCTAACGGGATACTGAGCCCCCTATCCTATGTTGTTATTTCAATGGATAGGTGAGGATAGAAGGGAAATAAATAAACTTGTAAGAAAGTAGTAATATGGAGTTGTTTTTGGACAGGAGTTCGACTCTCCTCATCTCCACCATATGCTGTCCGTAGCTCAATTGGCAGAGCACTCACCGGTTAAGTGAGGGGTTGAAGTTCGAGTCTTCCGGATAGCACTTAAAAGTAAAGCTCTCGCAGTGTGAGTAAATAACGCTGCCTCACTTAAATCGCAAGCTTTTTGTCTGAATTTATCAGGCTAGGGCAAAGATAAAACAAAGCTGGGAGAGTTTTCCTTTAACTTATTTTAGCGTTAAAAAATTAAGGAAGTGATTATTATGAGAGAATTATACAAATACTTTGTATTTAGTGATGTGCATGGAGAATATAAAGCACTACAAGATGCTCTGGCAGAATCTGGATATGATAGACATAATCCTAAACACAAGTTAGTTTCTTGTGGAGATAACTTTGACAGAGGACCAGATAGTGCTAAAATTTATCGTTTCTTAAGGGACAACAATGCCATCTGTGTTAGAGGAAATCACGATAACTTTTTTATTGAATATTTAGAAAAAGGAATGGACGGAGAGTTTGTCCTATTTAATATATTACATAATGGCTTAGGAGCTACGATTAAATCCTTCACAGGACTTAATGACGAAGTGTTTAATGTTAATAATATTGACCAAGCTAGAAAAAATATACCATCAGATGTTTTAAAATGGATGAAGGCTATGCCTTTATATTTTGAAACAGATACATTCGTATTCGTTCACGCTGGTATGAATCCTTATATCAGAGATTGGAGAGAAACAGACGAGCATTATATGACTTGGGATATTCAAGACAGCCATAGACATATTCCAACAATGAATAAAATATGTGTTATTGGACATCATCATGCAGCCAAAGTTAGACAAAATGGTATAGCCGATGGAGCAGGAGATTATAATATTAAAGATGCAACATATACTTGTAATAGTGACCAGTCAAGAAGCCATAGGATTCTTAGTTATGGTAATACTGACGAAAATCGCCCATATATAAATGGTAATAAGATAGCGATTGATGGTATGACTAATTTAACTGGCAAAGTTAATATTATTGTTGTGGAAGACTACCCAAAAGATGACCCACAACCGGAACCTCAACCAGAACCAGATTTAAAAGCACCAAGTGATGGTATTACCATAAGTGCTTCATATCCACACTTTGGAGAAGTGCGTATGGAAGGAGTTGCTGGATATACTCAATGGGTAAACATTGATGAACCATTATATTACGATAATATTACCACTACAACTTGGAGAGGGTAAGAAAGGAGTAAATTATGCACAAACAAATAATTAGCAATGACGACTCAAAAATCAATGTAGTTATTCTAAGGAATGACTCATTAGGAATAATCGCTAAAGGTATCGCTCGCTGTCACGAAGAAGATACTTATGATAAAGAATTAGGTATCAACCTAGCAAATACAAAAGCTTGGTTACAATACTATGATAAATTGGGCAAAGAAACTACAAAAGAATTAACTTATGCCTATGATATCTTAGACTATTGGCAAAAGGAAATCGTGCGTTTAGCTCAAGTTCAACATACAGCAGATGCTAAAGCTAGAGTAATCAAAGAAGAATTAGATAATATTATGAAGGACCTATAGTCCTTCTTCATATCTCGGTGGTGTAAAGGTAGCACAGCGGTCTCCAAAACCGTTAATCAGGGTTCGAGTCCTTGCCGGGGTGCCATTTAATGTTGACAAACGCATAAAAAATGTGTTATTATATAGAAAAGGAGATTTATATGGAAAGAAAAGATTACAATAAAAAACCTAGATATAATAAAAAACCAAGATTTGATAAAAGAAAACAAGACGATAGAAACAAAAAAGAGGTTGGGGATAGAGTAGTATATACTACAAAAACCGAAGGACCTGAAAAATTAGCTGATTGGCAATTAAAGTTGAGAGCTATCTCAGATTGTTTTGATAAACAAGATAGAGAAGACTATAAGGAATTAGTAGAAACTCGTTACCAAGAATTATTACACAAAAATAAATAATACATCGGGGGTAAATTGGAAAGTCCGCTTCCAATACCGGTACGAAGTTAGTACTTAAGGGTAGGCTGGCATGATTTACGCCATTAGTAGGTCGGATAAATTCCTCCTATTATTTAGCCGATGTGTTGTATCTCAGAACGGGCGGCCTGAGACCCCCATCCTATAATTCTTCATTTTCTCACTAAAAGGGGTAGATTAATTCTACCCAAGATTATCTCCGTTTAGCTCAGCTGGATAGAGTAACTGGCTACGAACCAGTAGGTCGGGAGTTCGAATCTCTCAACGGAGGCCATTAGATTGGAGTGGAGCAAATGAAAAAACTAATAGAAGTAAAATATTGGATAAGCGCTGATGAGGAAAGTCTTAGGGGCTTAAAAGAGTGCGACTTCGACGAATGGCATCAAGACGCTTTAATAAAAGAATTAGTAAATAATAAATACATTATATGTGGTGATACTCATCAAAGCCCATGTCATCCATGCGTACCAGTGTTTAATGATGGATATTTAATACTATCTATGCGTAGATGGGCTGAAATTATGGGAGATGCATATGTTCATATCAACCCCATTGCTTGGCCAGAACCATGGTTCTATATGGCAAGTACCTGTACAGTAAAGGAGGAACTACCAAGTGAAGAAGTTAATATTTTTAGATATTGATGGAGTAGTAAACACACTTGAAATTAGTGATAAACCTTTTGAAGAAAGAGAGAGACAGGTTCAGAGGGAAAGATTTTATTTTGATTTGTGTTCCCCAAGTGATATGAGAGTATCAAATAAACAGGCCGTAATGTGGCTAAATAAGCTGTGTTTGGACAGTGGAGCCCAAATAGTAATCAGTTCTACTTGGCGTGCTCATATGGAAGTTGTAGAAGAAAGTTTACGAAATTCTGGTTTATTTCCAGAGATAGAGATAATAGGAGCTACACCAAGACTGCAAGAGCGCAGGGGAGTAGAAATACTTGCCTGGTTAGATAAACATTACCCTGATGAAAAACCAGACTATGTTATACTTGATGATGATAGTGATATGGATGGATGTATGGACCACCTAGTATTATGTAGAGTGGACCATGGCCTAGGATATCAAGAATATTATGAAGCAATGAAAATCTTAAAAATTGAAAAATAAAGTTGACAGCTGGTAATATATATGATATAATAAATATATAATTTGAAAAGGGAAGTGATATTATGAAAATCTTTGCAATCTCAGATACTCATCTGAACCATCCTAATATAATTAAATATTGTAATAGACCATTTAGTTCAGTTGAAGAAATGAATAAAGCGATTATAGACAACTGGAACAACACCGTTGGGCCTGATGACTATGTATATATGCTTGGAGATTTCTGTCTTGGAGGAGTAGAAATAGTTAAAGAACTTTGTTCTCAACTTAATGGGCACAAAATCCTTATTAAAGGGAATCATGACCACTGCTCTAACAAAGTGTATCGTGAAGCAGGATTTGAAACAGTTGTGAAGGAAGAGCTTATTGTTAAGTTCGACCATTTAGATACAACTATTCATTTCTCACATCACAGAAAACCAGAAGAGGAGACACATTATCTTAATCTATATGGTCATGTGCATGATAAGCCATCTGATGACGACATGCACAAATGTGTATGTGTAGAACTAATTAACTACACCCCCGTTCTACTTGATACTTTAATCGGGTAGAACACCCCATGCGCTCATAGCCAAGTTGGAAAGGCAATGGACTGCAACTCCATGATGCGTAGGTTCAAATCCTACTGAGCGCTCCATATAATTTTTTTCAAAAATATTTTACAAAAGACTTGAAATTTGGAAAAATATATGATAAAATATATATATAATTTGAAAAGACAAATTATACAATGTTCTTTGAAAACAGAATAATTCCGTTACTCGAACAAGGTTAGGTTTCGACCTAAGAGTATGCTCTAACACGAACTCCAAAGGTTCGTCAACAGTTCGGAAGAATGAGGGAGAGTAGTTGTCGAGTTAACAAGTGTAAAGTATTACTGGTCTCGTGGGGCTGATGATGTGCGAGTTGGCGTCGCAAACAAGTCGAGGCTTCCCCTTGGTGGTTGAAATAAGGGGGCAGTAAGTAGCGGGCATAAATCCATCGAAGGATAAATGTAGGTAGAACCTTACGCGTTGGAGGTAATCAATCCTCCCTACACACTATGTTGAAACTCCGGCCAGAGTGGAGACGTGTAGTAGCTTTACATTCTTTCATTATGTTATTGATATACGCTGGAAGATGTATATCCAACTTAAGTTGTAATCTAATAACTGTGAACGCAGTAGGATGCTGTGGCCATAACCTATGAAAAAAGGTCATGAGGCTGATTAGCCGAAGTGGGCAGGCGAAGGCATAATGAGTAAGAAGAAAGTCAATGGGCGACCGGTCTATGGCTTAGTGTTACCGTGCCGGGGACACGAAAGCAAGTGGAAGATAACGGTTGAAGCGTGTTAAAGCGTGTATAACGGTGTGGCTCATGGGCGTGTAAGAAATCCGTTAGTAGCAGAACATATTATTAACAGTAAAAAGGTTACTGTTTGGTACAAACTCCAGTTCATGTCTGGCTTATAGAGTATTGACCTCTATCATTAACACTTGTCTATATTATGGCATGACCTTAATTTAGGCTTGTGGTGACTGAATGCACGGTTAACTTGGAAAAGACTTGGAGGTATGCAATAATCCTCCCGGAATTATTTTGTTTTCAGAGAACATTAAAAATGTTTTCAGAAGGTTCTTTTTTATGTTATGATATAAATGTAATATGAAAAAGAACAAAAATATAATCTTTTTTATATTGTGATATAAAAGGAAGGAGAAACAATATGGCACAAAATGAAATCAAATATCGTGACACCTATGTGTTAATCGATTTGTTTGGTGACATAACTCCATATGCTAATGAAGCAATCTTCTTAAAAAATGACGACGCATTTATCAAAGATGCTGAAGGACAAGAAATCTACATCGGAGAAATAGACTGCTTTGTTGAAGATGTATTGTCTGTCGACGACATTTTATACACATTAAGAAAAGATGGCGTTTGTCCAGTTAACTCTGACAAAGCTGCTTTTGTTAATGCTAGAGATGTTGAAAGACTTGGTATAACTCAAGGTGTATGTATAGTGACAACTAATGGTTTAGCCGTAGTTTACTGTGGTGTAATTGCATTAGACGACCAATGGGCAACTGTTGATGTTTACGACCACTATGAAGCATTATTAAGAAACCAAGAAGAAGAGGATGAAGAGAGATATGTTGTAACTGAAAAAGGTCTTAAGTACCTAGCAGAATTAACCGAACAATTATGCGAAGACATATGCACATCTGTTTGTCCAGAAGAAAGAGAGGAAAATAGTACTATGGATAATTTATTTGGAAACTTAGGATTTGGAAAAATTAAGGGAGACCGTTTCAAATTATCAATGAATGGTATTGCCGTAGCTCAAGCTAATGGTAAATATGTTGTATTCAACAAAGAAAGCAACGAATTCGTTGATGTTTCAAGTATGTTATTTGACATCAAAGACGCTCTATTCTTATTACCTGCTGTAGAAGTAAACGCAGGAGACACAGTATTACACGAAGGTAAGGCTTATTTCGTAGTAGATACTACTAATGAAATCAAAGCTGTTGACTACGAAACATGTACTCAAACTGTGTTAATACCAAAATCAACAATGTTTGGTATCAAATACTTCCAAAAAGTTTTCTCTATGTTTGGAGACAACTTCGCAGCTGCTGGAGACTTATTCAGCAATCCAATGATGTTAATGGCATTAATGGAAGGTAAAAATAGCGACTTAACTCAAATGATGTTATTTAGCTCAATGAGCAACGGTGACTTAGGTTCTAATCCAATGGCATTAGCTATGATGTTAAATGGGGACAAATCAAACGATAGTTTATCAACAATCGCTTTAATGTCTATGTTTAATAATGGAACAAACCCATTTGCTCCAAAAAAAGCTAAAGCAAACAAAAAAGAAACTAACACAACTAGTGCAAACTAGTCTCTAGGGAATATTATTCCCTGAGATGAGGGCATCTTACCTAACCTTTCCTTAGGTGTCTTCATCTCAAGGAACAATATTTATCCTTTCATTCATTACATATAATATACTAGTTATGTTTCTTTATTGTTTCCTTGTGTTTTTATAATTACCACTTAGCCTATCAGCTTGCATGGAGCCTAGTTCTCATACGAGTGGAGTGATGACCATTCTATGGTTGAGCGATTCATCAGTAACGGCGAAATGGAAGACGGTTAAGTCTGTTCGGTTTTCTCGTTTTACAGGGACCTGGGATTAAAGGAGATGCCAAACGGTATCTCCCTTTTTTCTGTTTTAAATAGGCGTATTTCGCTTTTTAGGTTTTAAATGATAAATTATATTGATTTAATATTTAAAAAGCAAATAGAGGTGTTTTTGAAGCCGAGAGAGGTATTTAAAATAAAAACTTTTTATAAAAATTGAAAGAGGTGTTGTATGGACTTATTATTAGCCATATCAAAGTATGTAACAAAACTATTGGAGTATGGATACTATCCTAAAAAGAAACCAAGCTTAGGTAAGTTAGAAAAAATAGCAGACCTAATGATGGCAGGGAAGTTCCGTAAACTATCAAGATATTTACCACAAGACATTAGCGACGATAGACGCCAAGAGTTTGAGGAATTAATGGATAATATCAAGGAGATAGTTAAAAATGAAAAAGATAATTAAAAAGTTTTGGTGGGTAGCAGCATTGCTAGTAACACTATGTTCATTATTCTTTGGAACAGTTACTCACATAGAAAATGTTAGACTTGATAACACAATAGAAATAATAGAACAAGAGAAAAAAGAGCTAGAACAACAAAACGCAGAGTTTCAAGCTATACTTCAAGAGAAGGATGTTGAATTAGACAGACTAATGACAGAGGTAGCCGAACTAAAAAAAAAGTAGCAAGTAAGAAAACCACCACCGCTGCTGTAACAGGTAACTATAGAGTAACTAGTTATTATACAGGCGATGGATGCGGGTCTGGTAAATGTACCGGGTCAGGATTGTGCACTGATGATTTTCAAGTGAATGAAAACGGATGGTATACTTACAAAGGAAAAGTTGTAGTTGCAACCGCTACTACTTATTTATTAAAGTATGGATATGCAGAAAGGCAGGGAATAGAATACCACAAATATTATGACACATTGACATTAACTATCAATGGGAAGTCATATGAATGCATCGTACTCGACAGTTGTGGAGCTGCGATGAAGAAAAAAATAATAGACATATTTGTTAGTGGCCCTAGTTCTGTAGTTAATGCATATGATGTGAAAGTGAAATAGAGCCTAGAGCTCTATTTTTTTGTTTAAAAAACTTTTCACAAACTGCTAAAATATATTATAATATTTATATAAGAAATAAAGAAAGGAGAATAACTTATGAACGAGCAATACACTTTATTTGACAGGCTTCGTTGGACTATTCTATTAAAGAAAAAAGAAGCAGATGCCTGGGAGGATACTGATTTTAAATTGGTTGCAAAAACAACTAATTGTTTTAGTGATGAATATTTTATCCTTTTGATAGAGCCCTTAACTACAGATTGTCAATACACTGCTGAAGATGTATTAGAAATCACAGACGCTTTGGCTGTTCATGAAGAATTCACCAATGGTATATTAACAACACCAGAAGGGGTAGACGATTTAAGTGAAAATGTTTATGCCTGGTCTGGGTCTGGAGGATGTTTCTTGGGAGACATGTTGACAGATGTAGAAAAACTAGGTTTCTTAATGCAAGCCTTGTATACAGAGCGAAAGGAACTAATTCAAGTAGGAGATATAGATATTGTTGTAGCCAAAGACGGACCAAAAATCCCAATAACTGACAATGTTGAAAAGTTATTCACCGATGATATATACAAGGTTATCTGTAAAGACACCGAGATAACTATTTGGTGGGCTTCAATCATAGAAGATGTTGGACTATTTTTAGTAATCTTAGATGATGAGTTGTTAGATGACGAAGACGAGGATGACGATTACGAAGTAAAACAATTACCCGCTCCCAAGTACTATCCCTGGAACGATTATTACGATGATTACGACTATGATGACAGATATTATAGACGATATTAGAAAGGATGAAAGGCTATGGACGGTCATTTTGGGTATAGCTCTTTTGTATTACTTGTGTCTGATGCTCAGCACGACCTAATGAAGGATACATTAGAGAGATTTAAAGATTTCACCGATATGGTTAGAGAATATGCCATGGTGAATGAAAAATATAAATACTGGTATGTCCAGTTGGATGTAATGGATTATCAACGAGATGGCAAAGAGTTATGTCATTTTGTATACACATATTTTGATTTCATAGCTTTGCGCCAAGGGGGCAGTAGTTGGATATTAGTACCAGATAAAGATAATTTTAAGAAGGCATTGAGTGCCATGTACACCAAAGAACAAAAAATTTACTATTTATATGATATGTTAACAATAGGGGAACGCTATGATGCTATTGTAGAATACAAATACAATTATATCAGTCCTTATGGAGATACCCGTTTACTACATACTGAAAATGGTAATATGTATTCTTTGGTTTTTGGCAGAGAGTGTGTATATTTATTCAGTGATGAACCGGAGGTTACATTAGAAGATACAACCACAGGATTGGTAACTTCTGTAGACATTACCGACGGTATCGAAATTTTTGATTTTAATATAGCGATTTTACGCTAAAAATCTTGAAATTCAGTGGGTAAATATATTATAATATATATATAAAGAAAAAAAGAAAGAGAGTGATAGAATGGTAAGAAATCAGTTACCGGCTCTTATAAGCCATACAGTATTGGTGCATGCTGGTTCTTATAAAGATTTTTTAACAAAACTAACCTCTAAATTACCAGATTTACAAATCAAGTTTGTTAAGAAGGTAGCCATTCATTATTATATTCTTCAATTAGAAGACCATAGTGAAGCGGGAATCAAGAAACAAGTTATTTATGATTTACCTATAATGGCATTGAGGGAAGAGTTCAGTAGTTATATATTCTTCAAGAACACAAAAAGTTATAATAATGTATTGAAAAGAATGTGTAATGCTAATGAAGATAAGAATGCAGCATATGTGTTATTGCAACACATGATGACACCATTTGAAAAGAGTTTAGTATTAGAACTAAAAGATGCGAAATCTCTTTGCATTGAAGAAATCAATGAAAAGAAAGAAGCACAAACCACAACATACTATGGAGAATCTCTAAAGAGTATGGAGGTATTAAATAAAATATTTTCTTTGGATAAAGTGTTAGTTGATGATGAAGAACAAATCTTTGCCGCACTGGCAAAAGAATTGAGCTGGGTCATAGGTATTCATTAATGACACCCAATCTAAGATTTAATAAATCATTAACCAGAAAACTTTTAAAATCATCACCAGCAAAAGAAGACAGGTCTTCATTGCTAACCGTGAACTGGAATATAGATAATAAAACTAAGGTGTTTGGTTCATGTGATATAGGCTGGTTTAAATCAACAATGTTCTTCTTACAAAAAATGGAAGAAGATAGATTTAGACTAGTCGTATCAGATGGTAATCCCTTATGTAAATTCTTTCTCATAGATGATATAGAAAAATTCCTAGATGTAATAGGAGTCCAAATATTAGATATGGAAAACACTGATAATGTAATTGAAGCTTTAGAACAAACGGCAGTTTGTCCTAACTGTGGCATTATAGTTGTAGAAAATGAGGAGGTATATGTATATGAGCACGAGAACTACTAAACTACCAGGGATAGGGGATATCTGGTTAGTCCACTATCCTTATCTAACTCCAGGGAATATGGAAAAAGTAAGACCCGGTATTATAGTTGGGTTTGATGGTGATGATAGAGTAATTGTTCAAAAACTAACAACAAAGAAAAAGAAAAACAATAAAGAATTCATCCATCCAAAGATGAAGCGTAAAACTTATTTATCAAAAGAAAAAATGAGTATATCCGACTACAATCTAGTTAGATATATAGGAAGAACTAATATAGGAGAGTGAAAAATATGATTATAGAAAGAAAAACGACATTAAGTAACTACGGTTCATACAATAGTTTTGATGGGTTAATCTTATTAAAAATGGCAACCAAGATTCCAATGACTAAAGAAGTGGCTAAAGAAGCTGTGATTAATCATATCAAAGGAGAGATAGAAGCCAGTCATATGCAAGGCAATTTCTCAGACACCAAGTTTCAATATTATATGAAAGATTTGGAAACTATGATGAATATGCCAATTATATATGCAAAAGAAACTAAACACAATTATGATGGAGCTGACATACAATACTGGCAATTAGTGTTAGACTTACAAATACCACAAGGATATCATTCATCAAGTTATGCTTTATTACCAAACCTAGCACAAAATATTCAAGGTAATATATATGGAGGATACTACGGTTTTAGAGCACAACCTAGATGCCCAATGGCTGACTTTATATGTTCTATTGTAAATGTAAAATTAGGAACTAAATTTACTCCATTAATAAGTGGACCTATAAATGAGTTCACTGCTTTTGTTGAAAAAGAAGTTATGATACCTAAAAATGATATAGTTATTTCAATAGAGATGAACACCAATAAAACATATAACAGGAACTCAATAGTTCGTGTTAAATATCTTATTGATAACACTATTGAGGAAGCTTTTGTTCATAGAACTCCTGACACTATTAGTATTAGTCAGTACAATGGTCATTATGGATATTTTACATTTGGTCAATTAGGAGAAAACCGTAATGGTGGACATACTTTTATTCAAAGATATAAAGGTAAAGTATCAGTATATGAACATAATGGAATGTTAGTATTTTATGATGGACAAAAATCTATGGAATGTATGAGACCTTATTTAGACGAATGGGCTAGATTAGGAATTAAACAATTAGATGTTTTACAATTTTGTCCTAATCGAGACTTCTTCTTTCAAGAAGAAATGAACAGTGAGTTCACTCGCATCAATAAAATAGTATTACATTTCTTGGCTAAGGATAGATTGTATATGAGTAGAAGTAATATTAGTTTCCGTAGTGGAGGAATAGGTGGCAATCTATATTATTTACCTGCCAAAGGAAGAAAAAAAACATCTATCAATTTTACATTGAAAGGCTTTAACACAACATTCTTTGCTGAATTAGTTATACCAGTAGATGCTAAGGACAATCAAACCAAAGCTTTAGAGGCCGTAGATGCTTTAATTAGAGGTAAAGCGGACCCAAATTATCACACAGATATGACTGCTATGTTTACAAAATATAAAGATAGTTTGTATGATATGGCAGACAAGGAAGAAGATACTTTGGCTAGATGGTTCTCATACTGCACAAGAAGTAGTAGAAATACTGATGATGGTATTGTTAGAGCTTATGTTAAAATGAAAGCTACATTAGAGAAAGAGTATAAAGAAATAGGGGCTTACCTAAATTGTTATGATTTCTCAAGATGTATGGCTGTTCCTAGGGTGGAAGTAGATAAAAAATTAAAAGAAAATTGTTATAAAAGTTTACACATAGAACCAAAAAATGTTATAATAAAATCAATAAATAATAAAAAAATAAATCCTATATCTGAAATGCAACCTACTATCAAGTTTATGGTACAAGCAAAGGCGTTATGCGTGTCATCTGATTTTCCATTAATGAGATATTACAATGCAAAAACAAATGTATTGGATTTAAACTATAGCAAATTGAAAGGAGAGGTAATCCGTGATAAAGTTAAAAATAGGAGATAATTTTTTAATAACAACACACCAAGATAGACAAATGAGAAACTTCATTATTTATACTATGAGTTGTTTTAAACTTCATAATAAAACTTTGTTAGGTTTAGACCTAGGTAGTCATCGTGATACGGAATACCAAGACTATATCAAGGCTATAAAAGAAAGCAATCCTAGTGAATTGTATATATTATTAAACCTAGAGGGTCAAGGAGATATATATAAAGTTATGTCTTTTAAACAAGCATTAAAACACTTTATGTATAGATTAAATGAAATTGGGCATCAAGTTCCAGTTCGTATTGTTAAAGTAAATAATATGATACAAAGTAGAGAATTTAAAATAGGTGCTCAAATATACGATACCTTGGCTCTTGATGTAAAAAGTTTATTACATCATTTGGATAAACTAGATGAATATAAACATTTTTCTAGTAGATATAAATCAATACCAGGTGAACTTAAAGTTATAAATGAAAACATTAAGCAAATGTCTAAGGAAAAAAAGGTATGTGATAGAATAATTACGCTAGAGGATTTAGAATATCTACAACTAATAGATGAAGCTCATCTTGAAGGAGAAAACTTAATCCTTACTATTAAACCTTTATCTATTTTTCCTTCAGAACCTTTAGGGAAATGTTTTGATAAGCGTAGCTTTGAGAATAATAAATATTTATTTAGAGCAGCTAGTTATTTATATAGAGGATATAATTTTGGGATGGTTGGAACTCGTATTGCAGTAAGACCAGACTTTAGACCTGAATTTATAGAAACTCTAGACCATCAGTTTGATGATATGTTTGCAAGAAATAACTGGTCTAATGTAGGATATTTACATTTTGGTAAAGGACATTTATGTGGAGGAGAATTCAATGATGTCATGGCTCATACAAGTGAACATGGTTTAGAATACTACTTCATATGTTTAAAACAATATATAACTACTGCCAATATGAGAGACTATGCTGGTCGTAAAGTTTGGTGGTATCCAATATATGATAAGGAAGGTAAAATAGTATATTGTGCTGGACTAGATATTTTAAGAGATTATGTATTAAACTCTGGCATACCTTCTGCTGAAAAAGAAAAGGTACAAAATATGACTTGGGAAGAATTCCAAGACTGGAGAACTAGACGCGGAGTCGGTTTTGGTGGTTTCAATACTCAATGGGGCTCTGATAGCGTAGGGTCTTACAGTGGAAAAGATGATTGCTTCCTAGAAGTTTGTAAAACACAAGACCCTGAACTATATGAAGAATTAATGAAAGGAGCTAAATAATTATGGCTAAGACGGTAACTTTTTTAGATAATAGATATGAATTATACATCTTACCAGAAGCAAGGAATAAAATGGAACTATATTGTGACCTATCTGATGGTGAAATCGGATGGTTAGCATTCGTAGAAAAGTTTGATAACCAAGGTTTTTTAATAACTGATTGCGTTTTATTAAAACAAGAAGTTAATGGGACTACAACTGAAATAGACCCAATGGCTTTAATCGAGTTCTGGAATGAAACACCTATTGAGAAACAATGTAAAATTAAATGTTGGGGGCACTCTCATGTTAATATGAGTCCAACTCCATCAGGTCAAGATGATTCTCAAATGGAATATTTTAAAGATGGTAACCCATGGTTTATTCGTTTAATAACTAATAAGAAAAGGGAGTATAATATAGACATATTTGATTACGCTAATGGTATTAAAATACATATGGACCAAGCTGACCTTAAAACATTTAATCCAGCTGAATCTGAAATGCGTAAATCTATTGAAGAAGAAATTAAGGCGAAGGTTAGTAAGAAAACCTATACAACCCCAACTAAGACTACTGGAACTGGTAAATCTAGTACTGCGTGGTCTAATGGCAGCTCTTATTATAGAGGTGGGGGTAAAAAAAAGGGGGCCGAAAGCACAAAGCCTATGCTAGAAGACATCGACGTTAAGTATGTTGGTTCATTTGATGAGATACTTAATGACCCTAACTATTGGCAAGATGTGCTTGGGAACTAGAATGATATAAATTTCAGTCCCTTTGTTGAATTAAAAATGTAGACAAAAGGACTGAAAATATTATATAATATATTTGTAATAATTAAGAAATGAAAAAAATTATTACTCACCATCATATGATACCTTTGAAAAAATATTTTTAAAAAATACTTTTCAAAAGGTCAAAAATATGATATAATATATATATAATTTGAAAAACACAAATTATATTATAAAATTGAATTATGTTCAGTGGAAAGGAGAGTATAATTCTATGGACTTATCAAGACACATAAGTGTGTTCTCACCCGACAATGTTAAACATCCTATTCATATCATAGGCGTAGGAGCAACAGGTTCTTTCGTAGCTATGATGATGGCTAGAATGGGTTGTCCAGTGTTGAACATATATGATTTTGATGATGTGGAAATCCACAATATTCCAAATCAATATTATGACACAGAAGACTTAGGGAAACTTAAGGCTGAAGCTTTAGCTGAAAAGTTAAAAGCAATTAATCCTAATATAGTTGTAAATGTTAATATCGGTGCTGTATTACCAGTTCATGATGATGAGCACAAAGGTATTGACGAAATGGCAGGATATGTGTTCTTATTAGTTGATAGCATGAAAATCCGTAAGGAATTATGGCTAGCAGCAAAGGAAAACAAAAATATTTTACACTGCTGGGAAAGCCGTTTAGGTTCAGACCAAGCTAGAGTTTATTCACTAGATATGAGTGTAAAAGATTTTAGTAAATACGAAGCAGACTTTTATGATGATGACAACGCTGAAGTGTCAGCATGTGGAACATCAATCACAGTATTGCCAGTAGTATTACAAACTGCATCCCTAATGATAGTTCAATTCATTGACTTAGTTATGGACAGAGTTGGAACTTATTATTTCAAAACTATATTTGACCATTACTACAATAAGTATGAGGAAAGTTTTGAAGTAGTTGAAGATTTAGTAGAAGAAGTTCCAGTTACTCAAGATGATTTATTCTAAAAATTTTGAGTAAAAACTTTCAAAAAAATCTTCACAAATGGTAATATAATTTGATATAATTATATTGTCAATAAAAAAATATTGATAAATTATTAAAGAAAGAAAGAGAGGAAATTTTCATATGGAAAACATTTATTCAGTAATTATCACAAAAGTACCAGGAGGAGCTAACCCAGTTATCAGTCATGGAACTGAAACAGTAGCTGAATTATTCGCAGCTGCATTCAATGGAGAAAGCATCAATGGATACCAAATCACAGTTGGAGGACAAGCAAGAGAAGCTTCTTATGTTCCTAGAGCTGGTGAAAACATCACTGTAGCAAAAATGATTAAAGGTAACTAATCCTTTAATACCGACTCTTTATAAATAGAAGGGGAGGGAAGTCTTCTCTCCCCTATTCTTTTTATACAAGATACTATATATACTTTTGGAGCGACATCAATAATAATAGAATACCCAATTATATATACTGACTTCAAAAGGAATATAAGAGAGAATACAGGTTGAGGAGGATAGTTTGATGGGCATTTAGCCCGTCGCTCCATTCTTTTAATATAGTATATGAGATGTCAGTAATTGACATCTCTTTTTTTGTGGATTGAGTTTATTCACCATTTTAGCGAAATGCGGTGGCGTATAACGATTAAATACTTTTATAATATAATTATATTATTAAAATAAAAAAAGTAAAACACGCCAGCAAAATTTATTAAAATCCAAGAAATAAAAGTTTTTTAAAAAATTAAAAAAGTTTTTTCACAAAGGACTTGTCATTCGGTTCAAATAGTGATATACTATGTGTAGAAAAAACAAGGAGGACATTTTATGGAACCAGAAAATAAAACTCAATCTGTGGACTACTCAGAGTTAGTATCCGACATACAAAATGTAGTATCTAAGCTAAGTACTATCATAGATGAACATCCTAATCTAAAGGATAAAAACTTCGGTTTATTTTATCAACATGGACGTATAGGTTTCATGGACTTAGATGCCTTTGCGGAATCTACTAAAGCTAGAATCAACGAAGGTGATGAAGAAAAAACTTTAACAGAAATCGCAAAAGATGTTGACAAAAATAAAGAATAGTGATATAATTAGGACATACTAATTTTGTAGGAGGAAAATATAATATGGCAAAAGAAGATTTAAAACAAATGCTTAACAGAGTTACCATTCAAGGGACTCTAATGGACAATTCACTTGAAAACAAAGTGGATAAGAACGGACGTAAATACTTATCTGGTGAATTAGAAGTTATGACAGATAACGACTATATTATTCCAGTATCTGTGTTTGCTTATGAATTAAAGAACTCAGGAGAAAAGAATGGTATTTATGAAAGATTAGTAAAAATGATAGATTACCCTTCAGCTAGAACGGTAGGAATCCAAAAAGCACCTAAGATAGCTGTAAGCAATGCTCGTATCGAAGATAATAGTTTCTACTCTGAAAGAGATAATAGAGTTGTAACTAACTGGAGAATCGGTGGTTCATTCGTAAGAGCTGCAGCTAGTGACGCTGTAAACCAAAATAGTTTTGAAGTTCAAGGTGTTATTGCATCTATCAAAGAAGTTGTAGATAGAGAAGGAAATAGCACAGATAGTTTTGACTTAAAATTATTAAATGTTGCATTTGGTAATAGGGTTAATGAATTAACATTAAGATTTGATGACCCAGCAGCAGTTAGTTATATCAATAGTAACTATAATGTTGGTGACCTAGTAACATTATGTGGACAAATTGTTTACGAACAACACGAAAGAGTTGTTGAAAAAGAATTAGGATTTGGAGAACCAATCAAACAAACTTATACAAATACAGTAAGATTATTAAGAATTACTGCTGGTACACCAGCTACAGAAGCTGATGAAAGTGGTTATAACTTAAAAGATTTACAAGCTATCGTTGTAGCACAAAATAATGACATTGTAGAAAGATACAATGCAAGAGCTCAAATGACAGCAGCAACAAATAAAGCGGCTGGAGCTAACTTATTATTTTAATAGGAGGGACCAATAGTGGCATTAGATTTATTAACAGTAAAAGAACACCAAGTTAAAGCGGGTGTTCAAGGTAAAATGTTTTTAATCTATGGCGGACCAAAAACTGGTAAGACAACAACGGCTTGCCAGTTCAGTAAACCATTATTACTAGCATTTGAGCCTGGATATAATTTAATTGACGGAATTAAAGCTGTATCAGTAACTTCATGGGTAGACATGAAAAATTACGCAAAGCAATTAAAAAAACCAGAAGTGCGTGAAATGTATGACACTTTAATTATAGATACAGCACCTTTAATGTGGGGATTAGCAGAGAAGTTTGTTAAAACTCAAAAAGACATTGAAGACTTAACCGACCTAGGATTCGGTAAAGGATATAGAGCAGTAAGAGATGAGTTCCAAGATGTTATCAACTCATTAGGACAAATGGGTTATACATTAGTATTTATCTCACACGCAGAAAAGAAAGATTATGTGGATGCTTTAGGAGTAAGTCACAGTGGTATTACACCAGCAATGGATAAAAGACCAAGAGAAATTATCTCAGGATTGGTTGACGTATTTATGTTCGTTTGCCAAGAGTCTGATGGTAATGGTGGAAATCACCCAGTAGCATTCTTCCGTGGTGGAACTTATGGAGATGTAGAAATCGAAGCAGGTTCTCGTTATGGAGATGGTTTACCAGTTAAAATTAACTTTAACTATGATGAATTAGTTAAAGCAGTACAAAGTGCTGATGAAGCAATGTTATCTGCTGGAGTTAAAATCTCAACTGAAAACAAAACTATCCTAGAAGAAGCAAAAGAAGTAGAGGCAACTACAAAGAAAAAATCTTTCTCTGAGGTTTATAAAGAAGTTACCACAACCATCAATAAATTAAAAGAAAGAATAGTAGCTGGAGAAAGCGATTTGGCTGAAACTATGACTGGTATTATTGACCAATATTTAGGAGTAGGAAAGAAAATTACAGAAGCTACACCAGCACAACAAGATTTAGTTGAAGCAGCATTAGCAGAACTAAAAGAATTATAATATGGCGAAAAAGGTCAAATGTAAATACTGTGGGCAGGAATTCGATAGAGAGTATGTCGAGTGTGTAAAAGTGTCTACTCGATATGCTCACACAGAGTGTTATGAGAAAGCACAACAAGAAGCTGCCGAGTTGCGCAAACTGACTGATTTAATACAAAGTCTATATTATCCTCAAGAACCAAATTGGAACTTAATAGGTTCTCAACTAAAGCGTTATCGAGACGAGGGGAAAACATATATGGGAATGTATTATACTCTCACATATTTTTTCGTTATCAAGGAAAATAACATTCGTGATAGCAAAGGTGTGGGTATAATCCCCTATATGTATCACAAGGCGAAAGCTTATTATCAAAATATAGACAATACATATACTAAGACCGCCGAGGTGACACAGAGAGATAAAATAGATGTTGAACAGACAGAGAACATCATTACTATAATTCATAAAAAGCCTACAAAGAAATTATTAGATTTTACTTATGAAGAATAGGAAAGGAGGATTACTATGTATAATTCTCATGCAATAGAAAAAGTTTTGACAGGATTATATTTAGATAATGATTTGATAATATCAAACGAGTATCCACTGAGATTAGAAGATTTCGTGGAGAAGAAATATCAAGCCATCTACACGGCACTATATAACTTATATGCCTTAGGTAATAGTCATATAGATATAAATGACATAGTGGCTTACTTTAGAGAGCAACAAGGTATGTACGAGAAGTTTATAAGCGATGGTGGTATGGATGTTTTGTACCAAGTATGTGCCGATGATAGTCCTTTAAACTTTGACTACAATTATTCTCTCATGAAAAAACAAAGTCTGTTGAGAGACTTTGCAAAAATAGGTGTAGATGTTACAGACCTATGGGATAAAACATTAGCACCAGAGTTATTTGAAAAACAAATGGCTAAATTCAATGCACTAGAAATAGATGATATATTCAAACATTATGAAGCAAAGATTAGTGGTTTACAGAGTAAATATCAAAACCTTATGGAAAAAAGTTGTATCCATGTTGGGGATAGTATTGAAGAACTATATCACGAATTACAAACAATTCCAGAAGTTGGATTACCAATGGAAGGAGAAATGTACAATACAGTAACTCGTGGGGCAAGACTTAAAAAGTTTTTCATAGATTCCAGACCATCAGGAGCTGGTAAATCTCGTAGTATGGCAGCAAATGCAGCTAAACTGGCTATTCCAATGTATTATAATTTAGAAACAGAAACATGGGAAAACACAGGTATTGAAAATAAAGTGCTATATATTACAACAGAGTTGGAGCATGCAGAAATGCAAACCTTAATATTGGCGTATGTGTCGGGAGTTAATGAGGATAAGATACTAAACAATAAGTATAGCGACAATGAAAGAGAAAGGGTAGAATTAGCGATACAGTATATCCAACAATATAATAATATTATTATAGAATTTCTACCAAACCCAAGCATACCCACAATACAAACAACCATTAAAAAACATGTACTTCAAGAAGATGTGGAATATGTATTTTATGATTATATCCACATAACATCAGGATTAACTAATAATAGAGATAAAAACACTAGAGATGATGTAATCCTAATGTTGGTATCAGATTGCTTAAAGAATTTAGCAAATGAATTAAATATACATATCTCATCAGCAACCCAATTGAATGGAGATTATGAAGAAAAAGAAGTTAAGAACCAAAACTTAATCAGAGGTTCTAAGGCGATAGCGGATAAAGCTGACATTGGTACAATTACTTTACCAATGAATGCAGCAGAACAAGAACTTGGCAAAGCGTTGGCGCTAAAACTGGGAACCTATGAACCAAACTTTATTACAGATGTTTATAAAAACCGTCGTGGTAAATGGACGGCTATCCGTATATGGAGATATATAGACTTGGGTACTTGTCGTACCACAGATTGTTTCGTAACGGATAGAAAGAATGAACCAATAGATTTTAATAGCACACGAGTACAAGTAAAGCAAGCTGGAAAAATAGGGGGGTTCGTCGTTACTGAAAATAAAGAAGTACAGGTAGTTTAACATGGCAGCTGGAGATATTTTAGTTGCCAAGTTAAACACATCAGATGTTCTTCGTTTAATGGAACATTTAGGAGTACCTGAAACAATGGTAAGATATGGAAATGATTGTTTAATCTTTCCAACTCTTTGCCATAATGAGTTGGTAAGCAATCCATCCCATAAACTGTATTATTATGAGTCAAGCAAAAGGTTTTATTGTTATACAAACTGTAAAGCAATGAGCATCTATGATGTCATAATGAATACATATAAAGCTCGTGGGACGAAGATTTCTTATTCTCAGGCATATGTATTATTAGACTCCATGATTGAGGATAGAATGAAACATGGATTTGCTGTAATAGAAGCCCCAGCAGTTCTTAGAACCAAAAAGATAACTGAGAATTGGGCTGAACAATTAACAGTATATAATCCGCATGTTTTGGAGTGTTTTACTCAACAACCCAAATATCTAGCACCTTGGCTAGAAGAAGGGATAGATTATGATGTGTTATGTGACTTTGGAGTTAAGTTTGATATGGTGCGTAATCGTATAGTGTTTCCAGTATATGACCATCTGGGGAGACTTGTTGGCATCAAAGTTAGAAACTTTAACCAAAAGGATATTGAAGAACATCGTAAATATATGCCATTGTGGCATAATAAAGAATTATATAACTATCCTAAGATGATGGTAGCCTATGGTTATTATCAAAATCAAAAAGTAATAAAGAAAGCAAAAGAAGTTATAGTTTATGAAGCAGAGAAATCTGTGCTAAAACACGGTTCATACTTTACCCAAAACAAATCAATAGCGATAGGAGGAAGTTCATTTAGTGAATATCACGCTATCATATTGAAGAATGCAGGGGTAGAAAAAATAGTCTTAGCATTAGACAATGACTGGGACGAAGATGGAGACCGCATGTATGGGCTCAACAAAATGTTAAATGAAGGGTACAAAATCCTAGACATGGGATTTGATGTAGATATAATATACGATTGGGATGGAGACTTACTAGGAAATAAGGATGCTCCGATTGATAGGGGCAGACAAATTTATTCAAAATTATATAGAGATAGAAAGAACATCTCTGAATTTCCTAGAGAGATAACAGAAAAGGAGGACACCGGTGAAATACCAGTTACGAACGAAGAATTATAATAACGAAACTCCTGAACTAGCCTTAAACGATTTATTATATGACCGAGGCATAGAAGACCCGGTAGCATGGCTATACCCAAAAGAAGAATATGAACATTCACCTTTTAGATTATCAGACATGAAGAAAGCTGTAGACATAATGCATGATACGATTATGGATGCAGAGAATAATATATTAGTAGTTGTTGATAGCGATTTAGATGGATATACAAGTGGAGCCATTATTTTATCTCTACTTAATCAAATAGGGAAAGGGCAAGACATAGATTATGTATTACACCCTGGAAAGGAACATGGTATTGAACTAAGAGACATCCCAGAAGATGTTGACCTGATTATTGTCCCAGATGCCGGGAGTTCCCAAAAACAAGAACATCTAAAACTTTTATCAAAAGGCACTAAAGTTATTGTATTAGACCACCACGAAGTGGACAATGATTTTGATTATGGAGAATATATAGATGATATTGCAATAGTCAATAGTCAACTAGATTATCCAAATCCAGCTTTAAGTGGAGCTGGAGTAGCATTGAAATTTGTGCAAGCTTATTGTCAAACTTATGGAATACAAATTCCCAAAAAGGTTTATGCATTAGCCGCTTGCGGAATTGTTGCAGATGTTATGGATATCTCAAGTTTGGAAAACAAACAAATAATTACAGAAGGAATTAAATACATAGAAGAGCACCCATTTTTAATGGCTCTTATTAGTAAAGCACATTTTAACCAAGAAAATCCTAAACCTTCAATTAAAGATATAGGCTGGGTTATTGGTCCAAATATAAACTCAATTATTAGACTAGGGACAATGCCGCAAAAGCATGCCATATTCAATGCCTTGGTTACTCCTATGTCATTGACATTTAGTAGTAAGCGTGGCAGTGAAGATGAGGAAGTTCCACTATTTGAAGAAGCTGTTAGATTATGCGATAATGCAAAGAAAAGACAAACGACAGCAATTAATAAGAGTATAAAAATTATAGAAGGCGATATGCCTCGTGATATGCACAATTCTATTGTATATGTAGACGAAGACCAAGACTTATCATTTGAACTATCCGGATTGATAGCTAACAAATTATTAAGTCAAACCAACAAACCAGTAATCTTATTGAGAGAGTATACTGACAACAAAGGTAATTGTCAATATCGAGGTAGTGTAAGAGGTAAACCAGCTGAGGGTTTAACCAATTTGAAAGAAACTATTAAAGGAATAACTGGAGTAGAAATGGCAGAAGGGCATGCATTTGCTTTTGGTATAGGAATTGACAGAGATTCTCTACCATCGTTTAAAATGCATCTAGACCAAACATTAGATTTAATAGACTTTAATGTTAATTTATATATGGTTGATTTAGTGGCCGACTGCAAAAATGTAAATAAAGAGATAGCCCAAATTATGGCGGCCGATGATGTATGGTCTCATGGAGTTGAAAAACCATTAGGAATTGTTAATAATATTCCATTAGACAAATATGAAATTATGGGAGCTGAAGGGCAACATGTTAAAGTAGATTGTGGACAATATGACATAGTTATATTCAACGCACCGGAATTAACTGAAAGACTAGAGCGTGGAGAAAAACACAACATTAATGTTGTAGGAGAATTTGATATAGATAAAGCCTATAATATTGGTAGACTTCAGTTTATGGTAAAAGATTATGAATTAACAGAGTATACTGCCCCAACAATTTGGGACTATGCTTTTTAGGAGGAAATATGCAAAGATTTAAAAATTGGCTTATCACAGTTTTATTAAGAAAAGATAAATTAGTAGCAGTGCCAGAATCTTGGCAAACAGACTATGTAAAACTAGCTGGAGACAAGGTAAAAAGTAAAGCAACTATTGCGACTCTAGTAACAGAGTACAATGGTCTATTAAAAGATTATTTCAATAAATGCACTGTTAAAGAATTACAAGAAGAATTAGCTAAAGGCGAAGTAAAATTTAAGACATCTATGTCTAAAGATGAGCTAGCTGAATTAGCATACAACGAATTCAGAATGACCATAGAAAGAAACTAGGGTCTTTCTGAATTTTTTTATTGACAAAAGGTTTTATTTTATGATATAATTATATTGTAAAAATTATAAGGAGGACTATATATGTCAAAACAGACAAAGAAGTTTTATAAACCTGGAACCTTAAGTGAGAAGGGTACAAAGATTTCTTTAAAAACTCAACCTTATATCAATGGTATAGTGTTTGATGTTCAAGACCCAATAGCATCTTTCCATGAATATATGTCAAAGATGAACTTTATTATACATCAATACGAATACCTTACACAGATACCCGGAATGAAGGATATAGTAAGCAACCATTTTGGAGACGGCTTAACTATGGAAGATATTGCAAAAACTAAATTACTAATTAACTATTTGGCGCAAAGCCCAATTGAGATTACACTAAAGGAGCAAGTAGTAGATAGAGACATCCTAGCGGAGATATCTATTACCCAATCGGAAATTGAGAGACCTTAGTGAGCAATATAATAATATCTTGGACGAAGGGGCGTCAATAACTGAACTATTTGTATACCATTTAATAATAACAGATGAACGCAGTTATGGTTTGAGTGAAAAAGAAATACGAAACATGGTAGAAGATGCCATTAACGCTAGATATAATTACTCTGGTGGGTTAGAGAGTATTGTAGATAGTTTATTAAATGGTGACGAACTTAATGGAGATGAAGATATATGGTAGTATTAGAAAAAGTTAGCATAGAAAACTTTTTGGAACAAGAAGTTTTATACTCTAAACTGGTTAGAGGGAAGCTGGACTTTAAAGTTGAAACACATATGTTAGATGGTGGTAAAAAATTACAAGTATATCTATACCGCAATCACCCTCGCATCGAAGAGTTTATAGCAGCAGCTACGGCTAAGAATATGTTGGGTAAACAACACTGTGAAGTAAACACTGGATTAGGTGTATTACGCTTAACCATTAACGACCAAAGATTTATGATTAACAATGGTGGAGTGACTAATATAGTAATCAATGAATTAAACTTTAACACAAAGGAACTGAGTATTCAGGACTTCCCGAAAGGTAAAGTGGCAATTCTTATAGATTTTAATTTTGAAGAAGAGGCAGACAACGCAAAATTTAAAAAGGAAATTAAAGATATGTTTGCCGAGGAGGATAATAATGAAACAACAAGCATTAGACCTAGTAACTAATTTAGATAATTTCTTAATGAATATTGAAAGTATAGCTAAACACCCTTATAGTAAAGGTGTAGATGTAGAGAAATTAGTTAAAGATTTAAGAGATTACTGCAATGACTTAAGAATAGGAATTGAAAAAATTGAAGAAGTTACCGCAGATTTTGTTGGTCAACCAGATTCAGCCGAAGAAAGCTCTGAAGCATAATTCGGTACTGTATAACGATTAAAAGGTTTTTATAATATAAAATATTTAATAAAATATTTTTAAAGCGGAATGAGCTTTTTAAATAGCAAAATGAGCCTTTTAAACTAAAATAATTTTTTAATTTTTAAAGAAAGGATTAACCAAATGAAATATTTAGTAGCATGGGCTTGGGAGATGGACGGACACGCCGGAGCGGCTGCAATGGTATGCGAATCTCGTCAAGCAGTAAAAGAATATATCGACCAATGTCTTAAAGACGACGAGGGTAATCCTATGGGTAAAATAACTCATTCGGACCTAACTGACACTGGATATGAATATTATGGCGAATGGGATTGTGGGGAATTTTCTATCACAATTACCAAATTCAAAAACTTTAGTGCCATGGTTCACAAAGAGGTTTTTGCTCGAACAGGATAGTTGACAGAAGACAAATAATATGTTAGAGTATTATTAAGGAGGAGATATGAGCTATACAAGTTTGCACAATCATACAGAATATAGCAACTTAAGATTGCTGGACTGTATTAATAAAGTTGAAGACATAATTCAGTATGCTCACGATATAGGGCTTAAGGGCATGGCCATAACAGACCATGAAGCCCTATCTGCTCATATCAAGGCATTACGATATTATAAACAAAAAAAGAAAGATGATGAGAGTTGGAATGATTTTAAACTCATCTTAGGAAATGAAATATATTTATGTAGAGATGGGTTATCAGCAGAGACTTATGAAAAAGGGGAAAAGTTCCCCCACTTTATATTATTAGCCAAGGATGAAATAGGGCATGGGCAGTTAAGAGAATTGTCTACCAGAGCCTGGAAACATTCGTTTACAATGTTCTTAACAAGGACTCCTACTTATTATCAAGATGTGGAAGAAGTCATTAAAAAGAACCCAGGGCACATTATAGCATCAAGCGCATGTGTTGGAGGTTGGTTAGGAATATGTAAAATGAATGGGGCTGAACACAATGCAATAGCATTTATCAAATGGTGTAAGGAGTTATTTGGTGATGATTTTTATCTTGAGCTTCAACCAGCAAGGTATCAGGAACAAATTGAATACAACAAATGGTTAATATGGCTTGGGAAAGAAACAGATACCAAGTGTATCATTACAACAGATAGTCATTATCTTAAAAAAGAAGACAGGGAAGTCCACGCTTCATTCTTAAATAGTAAAGATGGGGACCGTGAAACAGCAGAGTTCTATCAATATACTTATATGATGACACCAGAAGAGATTGTTTCTCTAATGAATGATTATATAGAAGAAGATGTATTGAAAGAAATGTTGGAAAACACAAATGAGATTAACGATAAAATAGCTGTATATGATTTAGCTCAACCTCAAATCGTTCCACATTTAAGTGATGATAGGGTTAAACACCCTGAATGGAAGATTTGGTTTTCAACATTTAAGATTAGGGATAAGTTTGAATATTTAAACAAATATTATAACTCTCCATCAGAAGACGACAGGTATATGTTATATCTTGGACTGATAAAGCTGCATGAAATGAACCTCCCTCAAGAAAAGAAAGACCAGTATTTAGAAAGACTAGAGCAAGAACTGACCGAATGTTGGTTGGTATCAGAGCGTCTTGGTCAATCTATCAGTTCTTATTTATTGATGGTTCGTAATATTATTCAAATTATGTGGGACAAAGCAGAATCATTGGTTGGTATATCTCGTGGTTCAGCAGGTGTTATGTTAATTAACTATTTGATTGGCGTTACCCAAATGAACCCATTGGAACAAGGTATATATCTTCCACATTGGCGTTTCTTGGAAAGAAACAAGATAGAATTGCCCGACATTGATGTAGACTCAGAAGGGCGTAGAAGACCCGTGGTTTTACAAAAAATTAAAGAAGCAGCTCAAGCAGATGGTGGAGATAGTACTTGCGTATGTACTTTTGGTACATTGGGTACTCGTTCAGCTATTCTAACAGCAGCTCGTGGTCTTGGTATTGATGTTGACGTAGCTCAATATCTAGCAACCATGATACCTCAAGAAAGAGGTTTCTTATGGCCACTAAAAGATTGCATTCAAGGTAACCCAGAGAAAGACAGAAAACCAATTAAACAATTGACAGAGGAGTTTAAAAAATATCCTGGGTTCCTGGAAATGGCGAAAGCCATAGAAGGACTTGTATGTCAAATGGGTATTCACGCATGTGGTCTGGTAGTATTTAATGTGCCAGTATATACTTATAACGCAATGATGAAAGCTCCAAATGGAACAGAGGTAACTCAATTTGATTTAGGAGATACCGAATATATGGGCGGTCTAAAAATGGACTGTCTATCGGTTGAGGCGTTAGATAAAATACACACAACTTTAGACTTATTATTGGCAGATAATTTAATTGAATGGCAGGGAACATTGAAAAGCACATACGATAAATATCTACATCCAGACGTTTTGGATAGAGATGCTCCTGAAATGTGGCATAAAATATGGCGTAACGAAATTATAGACATATTCCAAATGGACTCAACCGTTGGAAAACAAAGTTTATCATTGGTTAAACCAGAAAGTATTCCACAAATGGCAGCGGTTAACTCGCTGATGAGACTAGTGCCAGAGAAAGGACAAAAGACGCCAACAGAAGAATATGTTATATATAAACAACATCCAGAGTTAATCAAGAAAGAAATTGATGACCTAGTGGCAACCGATAAAGAAAAAGAAATCTTGTATGACTTTATGAAACAATATACAGGAGTTCTGGAAAGTCAAGAGTCAGCCATGTTGGCGGTTATGTTACCATTCACGAACTATGATGTTCCACACGCCAATAAGATTAGAAAAATTATAGCAAAGAAGAAAATGAAGGAAATAGCATCTGCACGAACAGAATATTTCCAAACAGGTTTAGACAATGGTGTGTCAGAGGATATCTTAAAATATATTTGGGATGTCCAAATTAAAAGACAGCTGGGTTATTCATTTAGTATCCCCCATACGGTTGCTTATTCATTGATAGCATTGCAAGAAATGAATTTGAATTACAAGTTCCCATCGATTTATTGGGCAACAGCTTGTTTAACTGTAAACTCGGGAGGAGCTGATGAAGAATCTGGTGGAACAACGAACTATGGTAAATTAAGTTCTGCCATAGGGCGTATTAAACGACAAGGTATTGGAGTTGAGCTACCAGATATTAACAAGGCTAAATTTGGATTTACACCAGACCAAGAAAATAATACTATAATTTATGGAATGAAAGGAATTAGTGAAGTAGGTGATGATATTACTACTAAAATTATTTCCAACAGACCTTATAGTAATTTCCAAGATTTCTTGGAAAAAGTAAATCCTGGTAAGGTACAAACAATAGCCTTAATAAAAGCTGGATGTTTTGATAAACTAGAAGCTGGCCAAAGTCGTAAAGAATTGTTATATGAATATTTAAGCGTATTAATCCCACGCAAAAATAAATTAACCTTAGCCAATGTTAATGGATTGATTAACTATAATGTTTTACCTAAGAATAAATCAAAGTTTATCTATCTATTTAATTTTAACAAATATCTAAAGTTGAGCAAAAAGGACGATAGATATTATATTGATGATAGAGCCTATGAATATTTTAGTAAAAACTTTGATATAGCATATTTAGGAACAGACAAGAAAAAAACCTATATAGAAATAAAAGTATGGGATACTTTATACAAAGATAGAATGATGGAATTAAAAGAATATCTCACAAAAAATCAAGACAAGCTCATTGATAAATTACATACAGCTGAGATAGGAGAAGTCTGGGACCAATATTGTGGAGGAAGTCTATCAACCTGGGAAATGGATACTCTAGGGTTCTATTACCATGAACACGACTTAATGAATACATATCATCCAGAATTTAAGTTCGGTGACTTTTATGAAATGAATGAGATACCAACTCCATCAGAGTATAAAGAATATAAAGGAAGAAAGGTACCAGTCTTTGAATTGCAAACAATTTGTGGAACAGTGTTAGACAAGAATAGTTATAAACACACGGTAGTATTATTAACTCCAACAGGGGTCGTTAATGTTAAATGTGTAGCAGAGCAATATAGTAAATATGACAAACAGTTATCTCAGCCAAACAAGGAGACAGGTAAAAAAGAAGTCATAGAGCGTTCTTGGTTTAAGCGCGGTACAAATTTAATTGTAAACGGTTGGAGAAATGCCGACCAGTTTATGGCGAGAGGAAGACAGAGCGAAAATAAATTCCCATTCTACAAAATTATCGACTCAGATGATTGTGGTTTGTTAAACATAACCCGATACAGAGCTGATGACTAGGAGGAAGTATGGTTCAACAAATAGGACTAATGGACTATGATGTTTTGAGAACAAAATATTATGTAGCACCTAATTATGACTTAGGACTGGTATATGCCTATTTGAAGGAGGACCGTAACTTAAATGTAAGGTTGATATCTTCACCACTTCCTTCTAACTTGGCTCAGTATGATAAAATATATGTTTTCAAACAATCTAAATATATCCCACATCCGTCAGGATATATACAAGATTATTATAAATTACCGATAGAAGAATATGGGCCAGGTTTTATGGATAAACCATTACGCCCCTTCTTGACGGAAACTAGATATATGCAACCTAATTTTAAATGTTATAATAACATGTTGCTGTTTTCAATGAATAAACCAAGACACAAAATTGCTTGGAAAATTGACAGGAAGGCAAAGGGTGGCAAATATCAACCCATAAGGTTATATGAACCTTTTCAAGGGGAAGATTTAAAAAAAGATTATCCAACTTCAAGATTTTGTATGTTGTATGATGACCCTGTTGAAATATTGAATAATAAAGAAAAATGGGAGTATTACAGCGCTTTGGTGGATAAAGGACATCACTTTTTGTTCGCACAGAGTGTCGATATTAGTCTGCTCAATGATACTATAATATTAGAGCAGGTAATGAGTGAACGAAAATACTCACCCTTTAGACAAAGGCTGGTTGCTTCCGAGATTAATGGCAATATAGAATGGCTTGTAGATAAAGTATTAAGCAAAGAATTAAACAAGATTAGTACAATCTTGGTTAAGCTACCAGTATCCGAAGGCCCTGAGATATGTTTAGAGACCATGTTGTTGATGAATTACTATAATCACAAAACCGATTTTAGGATAAATCTTAGGCCCATGTGGGAGAAAGGGTATTTGGAAAACTATGACCTTGCTCTTCTCGCTTATAGATACTTAGCTGAAAAACCCTACTATATGTCATATTACGAGTATGTCTTTAATATCTCATATCTACGCAAAGGGGTGCAGAAGGAACTGATACATACTGGAGAGGACCGTTATGAGTTCATATTCCAGCAGTACGGTATGTCACCATTATTAACATTACTAGAAGATTGGATAAGACACCATCCTCAATTTGAGGAACATGTTTTTATAGGAGGTAGTTCAAACTATGGAGAACAACGAAAAAGATATTATGACCCTAGAGGAAGCAAAATTGCGTTTAGAACAAGTGCTTATAACTCTAGCCAAGAATGCGGTTCATAATAAAAGATTAACAGAATATGCTGATGAGCTAGAAAGATACATTGCCTTTAAAGAAAAAGAAGCTAGCAAATCAGAAGAAACTAAAATAGAAGAAACAAATGAATCAAAAGCAGAGTAATCTAAATACTCTCGCAGAAAAACTGGGTGTAGTAATTCTTAATATTAACGACTATCAAAACAAAGATAGTGTTCTTAGGTGTGCGTGCTCAAGTCACGGACATCAAATAGAAGGCACTGTCGACTTCTTACTGAAAACCAACTTTGAGTGTATAGAATGTATGCACTTAAACGCCGTTGATGTTAAAGATACTACACCCTTTTTCTTATCTCTAGATGCAGCCTCATATGTTAGTGGCATGTCTTTGTTTAATAGGGATGGTCAACTACTAGGGCATAAAACATTTAATATAGATAAGAAAAAAGATTTCTTCACCAGGGTTAGTGAATTAAGGCGAGAAGTAGTAAAGATAGTACAGGAAAACAATATCAAATGTGTTATATTAGAAGATATACAATATCAACAAAATCCTGTATTATTTAAGAAATTGGCAATGTTACAAGGAGTATTGCGATATGCAATAATTGAAGAGCTGGGGATAGATTTGGTTACCGCCATGGCAGATGAATGGCGCGCTTATAACCATATCTCTGGGACTAAGCGTCCTGAGCAAAAAAGAGCGGCTATTGCAAGGGCCAAAGCTATTTTCAAGGACGACATCCCCGAAGACGAAAGTGAGTCCATCTTCTTAGGTTATTACGGTATATATCGCTATAACTCAAATTGTTGTGAGGAGGATTAACATGGCATCTTACATTATTAAGAGAGATGGCCGCAGAGAGGTTTTTAATAAACAAAAAGTAATGAATGCGGTTAAGAAAGCCTTTTTAGCAGTTGATGGAACTCTAACAAAGGCTGGAGTCAAAAAAATCAGACGTATTGGTAACGAAGTAGCAAAAATAGTTACCAAATCTACATTCCCTCTATCAGTTGAGGATATTCAAGACATAGTTGAAGAACTATTAATGGATACAGATAGAAAGGATGTAGCTAGAGCTTATATAGTATATAGAAATGAAAGAAGTAAAGTACGCTCTAGAAACACAAACCTCATGAAAACTATAGAAGAAAAGCTTATGGCTACGAATGTACAAAACCAAAACGCCAACCTGGACGAACATTCTTTTGGTGGGCGTATGGGAGAAGCCCGTAGCGAACTGATGAAAGATTACGCAATCAACTATTTATTAAGTGATATGGCTAAAAATAATCACTTAAACAACGAAGTGTATGTGCATGACTTAGATAGTTATGCAGTTGGTATGCACAATTGTTTAACAATTCCATTTGACGATTTATTAGCGAAAGGTTTTAATACTCGCCAAACAGATGTTAGACCTGCAAATTCAGTTAATACAGCGTTCCAATTAATCGCAGTATTATTCCAACTACAATCACTTCAACAATTTGGAGGAGTTAGTGCTAGTCATATTGACTGGACAATGGTTCCTTATGTGCGTAAATCATTTAGAAAACATTTTAACGATGGATTAAAATACATAGAAGAAGTAGAGCTTCCTACTCAACATCCAGCTGAAGATGTAAGCATTACTGATGAAAGCTATACTTCACACCCTAAAGCATACAAGTATGCTATGGACAAAACTTACAAAGAAGCATCACAAGCGGCCGAAGGTATGTATCATAACTTAAATACATTACAAAGCCGTAGTGGAAACCAATTACCTTTTACGAGTATTAATTATGGTACCTGTACTTTACCAGAGGGTAGGATGATTACAGAAGTTTTATTAAACGGCTCACTAAAAGGTGTTGGTAAATTACATAAAACTCCTATTTTCCCATGTGGTATATTCCAATGTATGAAAGGAGTAAATCGCGAGGAAGGAGACCCTAATTACGACTTATATAAATTAGCATTAAAATCTACAGCTAAAAGATTATATCCTAATTATGCCAATGTTGATTGGAGTGTTAATGAAGGATATGACAAGAATGACCCTAAGACTTATGTTTCAACAATGGGATGTAGAACATACAATGGTTTTGATATCAATGGTCTTGGTTTCTTAAAAGATGGTAGAGGAAATATTGCACCAGTAACTATTATTATGCCAACTCTAGCGATGGAAGCGGTGGAAGAATATAACTATCGTAAAGAAAAAGGCGTATTAAATGAAGGCGTAGATGCATATCATATCTTTATGGCTCTATTAGACCAAAAGATTACTGAAGCAAGAGATATGTTAATTGAACGCTATCGTTGGATATGCCAACAAAATCCGTCATCAGCTAAGTTTATGTATGAAAATGGATTAATGGCAGGATATGATGGTAAAACCGTAGAAAGTGCTATGAAACATGGTACTCTAGTTATTGGACAATTAGGTTTGGCAGAAACATTACAAATCTTAATTGGAAAAGACCATACTACACCAGAAGGCATGGACATGGCTAAAAGAATAGAAACTTTGTTTAATCAAAGATGTAAACAATTTAAGCAAGACTTTAAACTAAATTTTGGTGTGTATTATACACCAGCGGAAAACCTATGTCATACGGCCATGAAGAAATTTAGAAGTAAATATGGGAACATAAAAAACGTAAGTGATAAAGAATTCTTTACCAACAGTATTCATGTACCAGTTTGGAAGAAAATGTCACCATTTGAAAAGATAGACATAGAAGCAGAATTAACTGGGTATTCTAACGCAGGATGTATCACATATGTAGAATTAGATAGTGGAGCTCAAAATAACCTAGAAGCTCTAGAACAATTAGTTAATTATGCAATGGATAAAGATATACCATACTTCGCTATTAATGTTCCAAGCGACACTTGCTTAGAATGTGGATATACGGATGAGTTTAATGATGCTTGTCCTATCTGTGGTAGCGATAATATACAACAATTACGTAGAGTTACAGGGTATCTAACAGGAGATTATAAAACAGCATTTAATAAAGGGAAACAACAAGAAGCAGATATGCGTTATAAACATAGCAAACAATTAAAGGGTTGGTCTAATGAAGATTAGATTAGCCGCCCCTTTACAAACTGAAAGTATTGTAGATGGGAAAGGCATTCGCATGGTTGTATGGAATCAGGGCTGTCGTATGGCTTGCCCTGGATGCCATAATCCTGAAACCCACAGTTTGTGTGGTGGAAAGGAAGTGGACCTAGAGGACATTGAAAAAGAAATAACAAAACATTCTCTTAGACATCAGGGAATTACACTAAGTGGTGGAGACCCTTTTCTACAACCAAAACAAAATACAAGACTTGCGATATTAGCACACAATCTTGGATTAGATGTATGGGCCTATTGTGGTAAAACATTTGAACAATTATTAAAAAATGAAGATACTAAAGAATTGTTAGAATGTTGCGATGTATTAGTAGATGGACCTTTTATAAAGGAGCTACGAGATATTACATTACCGTTTAGAGGTTCGTCTAATCAACGTTTGGTGGATGTACAAGCAAGCCTAAAGAACGGGGAAGTAGTTATATATGAATAATGCAGTAGATATTTTAAAAGTTGTTTTCCCAGCACTAATGGTTATAGGTGCTGCAGGTAGTTTTATATTAAACATGGTGACCAATTTAGAAAATTGGCCCGTGTCATTACAATGGATAGGAGCGGCTTTATTGTATACCGCCCTACTGTTTAGAAATCAATAAAAAAATTGCGGAGATTGTTAAGAAAAACTTGACAATCTCTTATTTTTTATGATATAATTTATATATATAAAAGGAGAATATATATGAAAAAGAAAAAGAATAAAATTCAAGAACCTAAATATATATGTTGCGAAGAATATAAAAACTTTTGTGGAGATATAACTCGTAGATATATTGAATTAAACAGGTCAGAACTAATGAAACGACTTAATCAAGGTTCTCGCTTTGATTATGTATTCAATACAAGTAATGCTGTCAAAATAGACGTACAGATAAGCTTGGAGGAGGACAATAATGACGGTACAAGAATGTAAAAACATATTTATAGAATATGCTATGAATGGTTTAAAAGCTGAGTGTATGTCCTTTTGTAACTTCTATAATTTAAAAGAAGTATATATAGACTACACAATGTTAGAAGATTCTGCCAACGCGTATTTATATGACAAAGGTGATAGAATTTTTATAGGAAATTTTACATTTGCTGATGCTGCTTTGGCAACTCGAAACCCTGGACCATGGGTTGAAGAACCTTTTAACAATCTAGTGAAAAAATATGATTTACAACCACCTCAACCAGAATTGGTAGTAATTCCAGACGAAGAGGTCACAGAAGAAATGAAGGAGACTAAGGCAGTCAATGAATAGAGAAGAACTAAAACAAGTATTTCTTAGAGCGAAAGAAGAAAAAACAGATGTCTATGTAGCTGTAACCATCCCCGGTCAAGATGATGTAGAGTACATAGTAAACAAAAACAAAAGCTTAGATAACAAATTAGACTATTATTGCAAAGCATATGATGAAAATGGTGTGCATTGCATGAATGACCGAATAAGAATAGTAAAAGCCGGTGTAATAGATTTCTACATGGGCGAATAGGAGGCTCAATGGACGCGATATTAAAACAAGCGTTAGAACAAGAAACACAAAGACAACATGACAACATAGAATTAATAGCAAGTGAAAACTATGTATCTGATGATGTGTTGGCTTTACAAGGAAGTATATTGACTAATAAATATGCCGAAGGGTATCCTGGTAAAAGGTATTATGGAGGATGCGAAAATATTGACATATTTGAAACGAAAGCGAAAGATTACTTATGTATGCTATTTGATGCTAAATATGCAAATGTTCAACCACACTGTGGCAGTTCTGCCAACATGGCAGCATATAGAGCATTACTTAATCCGGGTGACAAAGTAATGGGTATGAACCTTTCTGATGGGGGACATTTAACCCATGGACACCCATTAAGCTTCAGTGGGTCTGATTATGAAATAGTAGACTACAAAGTAAATAACGAAGGGTATATTGATTATGAGAATGTTAGGGAAATAGCGTTAAGAGAAAAACCTAAAATGATTATTGCAGGAGCTAGCGCCTATCCAAGGGCTATAGATTTTGCTAAATTTAGGGCGATTGCCGATGAGTGCGGTGCCTACTTAATGGTAGATATGGCTCATATAGCGGGACTAGTGGCGGCAAAACTACATCAAAATCCAGTACCATACGCAGATATTGTTACTACAACAACTCATAAAACGCTAAGAGGGCCTCGTGGTGGCGCAATCTTAACCAACAATGAAGAATTAGCTAAAAAAATAGATAGAGTTGTATTCCCTGGTATTCAGGGCGGGCCATTAGAACATGTTATAGGAGCAAAGGCTCAATGTTTTTATGAAGCGCTACAACCCGAATTTAGAGAATACCAAATTCAAGTATTAAAAAATATTAAAGCCATGGCAGAAGAACTACAATCTAAAGGCATGAAAGTAATTAGTGGAGGTACTGATAATCACTTATTGCTATTAGATGTATATAATTCATTAGGTATAACTGGCAAAGAAGCAGAACAGGTACTTGATGGAGTCCATATCACTGTTAATAAAAATACCATTCCTAATGAACAATTAAGTCCAATGAAGGCTAGTGGCGTCCGCATTGGGTCACCAGCAATGACGACTAGAGGATTTGATGAAACAGATTTTAGAGAAACAGCCGACATTATCTACACTACATTAACAAACAAAGATAATGCGGAAATATTAGAACAACAAAAAGCTAGAGTATTGAAGCTTACAGGAGAACATCCCTTCATTACTCATGTAGTAAAATAGGAGGACTTATGGAAATCAAAATTAAAAAACTATATGAAGACAGTGTAATTCCAACAAGAGGAAGCGAATACGCTGCCGGGTATGATTTATACGCCCACGAAGGTGCAACAATTAAACCACATGAAACAGCAAAAATTGGTACGGGGGTAGCAATTCAACCACCTAAAGACACTTTTGGTGCAGTATTTGCTCGTAGTGGGCTAGCTGCTAAACAAGGTTTAAGACCAGCGAACTGTGTTGGTGTATGTGATTACGATTACACAGGAGAATATATTGTAGCACTACATAACGACTCAAATGAAGAAAGGATAATTGAAAAAGGGGAAAGAATAGGACAAGTGGTATTCATACCATATGTTAATGTAACATTCGTTGAAGTTGACGAACTTGACGCCACAGAACGCGGTGCTGGCGGATTTGGTTCTACAGGTGCTTAATGAGCATTGAAGAAAAGATAGAAGCTCATAAGGAGCTTCTTGACGGTCTTCATAATCTATATATTACAAAAAATAGAGACTATGGCGACTCAGTTCATGATACATATGAAAAGTATGGCCTAGTCTCTTTTTTAGTAAGATTAGAAGACAAACTAAATAGAGCTAGAACCTTATCTAAACAAGCCGCGGTTGTCCAAGATGAGAAGATAGAAGATACATTAATGGATATGGCTAATTATGCAATTCTTGCCGTAATTGAGCTAAAAGGAGACAGAACTAACAATGAGTAAAAATTATAATACTGAAGTGCAAATCACAGACTTTGATGTGAATTGGAAAAAAATTAAATCGGCGTGTATGACAACAATTTCAAAAGAAGCTGGGGAAAATGAACCATCTTCTAAATGGAAAAGAAAATTACTGATGTGTGAACACAGTCCTCTAAGACGTGGTACAATCAGTTGGAAATGGCCAGAGATACCTTATGCTATTTCTACACATTTTGCAAGACATCATATTGGTTGTGAAAAATTTGTAGCAACCGAAAGAGAAGATAGAACGGGAGTGCCAAGAGAAGAACGTTCCCAAATGAACCCTGTTATGATGGAAATGGATGCAAACATCCAATCACTTATTAACATATCTCGTAAAAGATTGTGTACTTGTGCAGACCCCACAACTCGTAAATATTGGCAAGCAGTTTTAGAAGCCATCAAAGAGTATGATGAAGACATCTATTGGGCTAATGTGCCAGAGTGTGTTAGAGACGGGGGATGCCCAGAGTATCAACCATGTGGTTTTTATGAAGCATTCTCAAAAACACTAACGCCTGAAGAACAAATGGACATGCATGCTCGTTATGATAAATATAATGAGTACCGTGGTAGAGTTTTAAAGAAAACTAAATAATGAAAACTATTATTAAAAACGGGTGCTGCGTCAAAGGCCCATTATATGTTGCCAAATGTAAAAAGTGTAGATGTAAGTTTACATATGAGAAAGAAGATATCCGCCGAGCAGGTGTCTATGGATTTGAACATATTATATATGTTGACTGTCCATGGTGTGAAGAAACAGTTTGGTTAAACCGATTGAAATTTTTTAAAAAAAATTAAAACCATAAAACCAAATTTAAAAGCAAAATTCGTTAGCGCATTTCGTTTAAAAATATTTTTTAATATAAATATATTATAAAAAGATAAAATTTGAAAAATACTAGCAAATTTTGCGATTTTGGAAAAATTCGACCTTCATAAATCGATTCTAAGCCCCTTTTAATATAAAGGGAATATAACTTGTCGTCTAGAGGGTAAAATCGCTTCAGTGGCCGTTTAAACGCGCCTACGACGATTTAGGCTATTTTAGGCATAAAAATAAGGAGCAGGTGTCAAAAAAACTTGACATCTGCTCTTTTTTTTGATATAATAAATATGAAAATATAATATTGAATAATAAAAGGAGATAGATACCTATGCATGCAATGTGTACTATAGTCGCTCGTAACCTGAGCACCATTGAAAGATGTATGAATTATTATAGCCAAGAAAGAACATGGGATTATGCGTCTATTGGTGGACGATATTCTAATTTAATTCCAGTTAGTAAAAAGTGTAAAACATATTACGCTGGTATAGGATGGCCTGATATACCTCATGGCCAATTTCCATATCCTGACCGCATGGAACCAAATCCTGCCTTACAATATACCAACATCGCACGCATGAGAAATATAGTGCATGATGAAGTAGTTAGGATGGCACATGGCGGAGGATTAGACATTTTCTTACCATATACCATGATTATATGCCATGAAGACGATTGGTTTGAATGGTTGGACATAGATGAAATGGGAGAGGGTCAATTAGCCAATCTCCATGAAGTGTTACAACAACCAAATAAACAATCTTGGTTCGTAGCTATAGTAGATTACCATTATTAGGAGGGCATATGATAACGGATAAAAGCACTAGAGATATATTGCAAAATTCCCCAAACGGAACTATTCTAGTTAATTTAGATGGAGAAGTAGAATACAATGCAATATCTTTAAAAGAATTTAAACAAAAACTAAAAAATAAATGTCCTTATATAGTGACACCTTTAACTACAGCACTAGACAATGGTTTATGTTTGCAAGGTTATAGACTAGTAGTACAAAGTGAAGGACATAGTAGATGTATAAATGACATGCTACTTGGAGACATAGGAGAAAATGAACGAGAGCTGCGATTGGCGCACAATATTGAAAAAATGATTTTAGGAGGAGTGTACGACATTGAGACCCAATGGAGATAAAAAGTTTAATAAGAAAAAACCATATAACAAAAAGTTTGAGAGAAAACCAAACGAACCAATGACCCTAGAGGATATTGAAAGATGGATAAAGAAAAATAGCAATCATGAGAAACCAAGACGCAGCCGTGCTAACAGTCTTGGTGAATATAAAAAAAATAAGAGAAGGAAATAATCCTTCTCTTTTTTTATATAAAGTATATTAACCAATGGCAACTTCTTTGTCTTGAATATTACCTATACCTATAAATATACCATTTTTAAATGATAATTCAGCTGTTTTGTAAGAAACACCTGTTAACACACTGGCTCTTGTAGTCCATGTAAAGTTATAAGCAATTGCCACGGTTGCGGTTTGTCCAGTTCCTCCACCACTCATATTGATAGTACCTAAACCAGATATGCTATTACCATTAAAGGCAACACCAGCATCTCCTGTAATATTCAAACCACTAACTTCTGGATGGGTGGTATCAAGACCAGCTTTTAAATAACCTCCTGATGTTGTAATATTCAGTGTACCACCACTAATTCTATTGGCAGACATGGTTCCAGAAGTAATTTTACTCGCACTTAAATTAGGAATACGTGCAGAAGCAAAGGTTCCAGATGTAATACTACTAGCATCAATACTTCCACTAAAAGTACTAGTTCCTGTAACCGATATGTTAGTAAATGTTCCACCAGTAGCGTTTAGGTTGGTTGCATTAATATTGCTTGCGGTTAAATTACTGATACTACCTCCAGTAGCTGTTAGATTATCTGTGGTAATTGTTCCTCCAATGTCTGCTCCAGTAGCTTTTAGCACACCAGTGTTGGATACTTCAAAATTACTACCTATTTTAAGACTACCGCCAGTAATAGTAACATTATTTGAAGTAATAGTACCTTGAATATTGGCTCCCTGAGCATAAAGAACCCCATCAGTTGTAACTCCAAATTTTTTATTTGCATATATAGCAAATTTTTGGTTACCGCTATTTCCAACAGTCCCGTTAATACCTCCTGGACTTAGCCATAAGTCTTTTTGATTACTGCTGTTTAAATGATAGAAACCTTCATTACTAGTAATCCAGTTTGCTATATTACTTCCTTCATTAGCAACTAAAAAACCTTTGGTGTATACTATAGCATTGTTATTAAGGTCAACCCCCATAAATCCAGCAATATTATTATCTTCTCCCCATTTTCTAGCATACTCGGCATCTTTTTTAGCCTTGTCGGTATCAAATGATGTAACATGAGCAGATTTATTACCCCTATTTTTAATTACCAATCCATATTGGTCGATTAAAATTTTACTAGTTGTACCAGACATAATACTAATATTTTTAGTATCAATCTGTCCTGCATTTATGTAAGCTGCATTAATTCCCGTTGGAGTAATTAATTTTTGCCATTCGGTTCCCTCTTCATTTTCACTTAATGTAGTCGTTGTAAAAACTCCGGTTCCAGAATATTTAATGGCTCTGGTGCTGTCATTAGGGTCTGTAAATTGTAAAGCCGACCCGGTTAATAACATATTTCCATTTGTCCCAACTATACTCAAGCTTGCGTTAGGGCTATTTAATGTTTTTGTAATAGAAGACGAATCTATTGTGCCATCCGCTTTTAAAACGGCGGTACGTGCATAGATGTCCGAATTGTTTAAAACAGTATTTGTAGCTGTAATAATATTACCTACCAATTCTTCATCATCCGTATAGGAAGTATCTAGTTTAATTTTATTGTCTATAGGATTGTCTAGGCGCCTACTAATTTCAGTGATTAAACCAGGGACTCCATACATACCCATAGGTTCATCATAAATTCTAACATAGTCTCCTGCCTTAGGTACTATTTGGCCTACACTATGTAACAAATGTATCAAATCATTATAAGTATCATATGTTGCAATTAAAGTAGTGCCACCACAACGAGGGCATTCATTTATTGGAGTGTATGAACTATAATTACAATCTCCACAACTATATATAGTTGCTTGTGGTTGACGATACTCTATTAAACCACTTGAGTCTATTACATCAAGGGTGTATGTAATTTCTGGCACTGCAAATTTGTCAGATGCCTCCATCCCCTCTCTAAACAACAATCCTACATATGGCTGTTCACTATTTGTATAATTACCTTCTACTATATAATCTCCATACGCATCTTGAATTAATTTATGTAGACGGTCTGATTCTGCCTCCCACGCATTGTATCTTTCTTCTAATTTTTCAATTTTATCTAAGCAATCCTCCACTATGCGTAAATAATCTAACATTTTTCCATAATTGTATACAAAAGAAGTGACTTTTGTGCCATCAATGTTTGCATTCCATTCTTCAATATGTCCGCTTGAGGCCCTTGTATAAATATTGTTAATTTTGTAATCGTACCCGTCAATACTATTATTTTTATCACTCAAAGGAATTAAACGAGTTAAATAAACTTGTCCTTCATAATATCCTATATCATAGCCATCTACTTCAGCATCATCGGGGTCACCGTCCACATATTTATCTAAGGTAGTTAATAATTTTAAATAATCTCCTTTAACATATGGTTCATAGGCCACATCTCTATATAATCCTGCCTCTGTTGCATAAGGATAGTCTGGAAATGGTGGCGGGTCTATGCTATCTCTATAATCATTGTAAACAGGAATATATAATTCATCAACCTGTACATCCGTACTACCACATTCACAAGTAGCTGCAGGTTTCGCGCTTCCTTCTACACTAATTGTTTTTCCACATCTATAGCAATGTTTTATCCATAAATAATTTTTAGCCCCATTTTTATGTGTACCCAAAGGAGCTTTGTGGAAAGCATATATCATTCCTTCGCTCTGTTTACCATATTCTTTATAATATTTATTCATCATACTATTTAAAATAGCCTGATATTCTCCCTGTTTTAAATCATAATTATTGACAGCATCACTATATTCTTGAAGTGTTTGTAATCTGTCCTCTGTATATTTGGTAATAAAACCTTTATTAAGTGTGTTAATTTCTTCATTTATACTATACAGACCTAGAATTTGTTCCTTCGTCATCCATCCATTATCATACATCCATTTAAAATTTAAGATGTAATTTACTCCGTATGGACTACGTTTAATAATATATTCTGGGGCGTTAGGGTCCCAAGGGTTACGAGTATCTGGATTATCACTAGGCTCAATATAAGAACGGGTCGCCGTACCTATTGTAATATTAGCGCTACCTGTATAATCTTTACCACCAGTAACATATAGTTTAGTGATAACCTTTTCTCCATCTCCTTTTGTTGTACTTGTCTTTAAATTAGAACCAAGATTATATGTTAATCCATAGTTCTTACCAGCAAAAGTTTTTAAAGACACCTCTCTGTTTTCGCAATCAAAAATTGGATATAATTGTAAACTTCTACACAAGGTCGTAATAGCATTATAACAGTTACCATTGCTAATACTAATATTACAAGTCATAGCGGCATCTTCGTATTTGTCGCTTAACGCATCAAAATCTTCTATATTAGGTTTAGGGATGCTCTCTGTTACAATATCAACATCATAGATAATGTTGCCTTCTGCATCATATTGAATATTTCCCTGTTCATCTAAAAGCTTTTTAACAGACCAGTTGGTGCCTTCTAAAATATGATGTAAATAATTGTCCGCTTTGTTTGGGCATAATAAAGTGTCCATTTTTTCTAACTGTGTCCATTCAAAAGCATAAGGGCCTACATGACGCTCTGGGTCTATTCCTGCGCTTGTTAAACTATAGAAATCGTATAAATGTAATACAAGGAATCCTCCTTCAGTATACATTTTACCCTCAAAACGAGCTGTGGATGTAATTGGCCAATAGAAAGCTGTAGCCAACAATCCATAAGGCCATTCTGCTGTATTATCCATGAGTTCAACAATATCGTCTTTAGTTAATGGATAATCTATAGCATTTAATGGGTCCCATTCAGTTGGAATGTTGGTTAATCCAATAGAATTACTTAATTTATCAGTCCACTCTACATATTTGATTGTGCCTATTATGTCCATTGGTTTGTCTTTGTATAAAGACCAGTCCTTTTTAGTTTTTGTACCTTGGGCTATAGTTAATCCAACCTTTTTCTTACTTAGTGTAAAACGTGGATAGTCCATTGCAGTAAAAGATGTTGTTAATTTTAGCACATCTCTCTTTTTGTCTATCGGTTGTACTATATAATCCATCACATAATCTTCTATAATATTTTCAGGATATTTGTTACTATATGTCTTATCAATATAGGTTACAGTATCTCCATAACCCTGTGGTTCCCTAACAGTTATAGGTCGGTCCCCTGTATAATACACTTGTCTATGGTATCTTAATTTAACCAATGGTGTTAATAATTTTAGTTTAGGGTTGTGTACTTGGTTACCCTCATCATCAATAATCATATTAGGCATGTTAAATTTTAAATCGCTATATCCAGTATTAGCTTCTGTAATTGTAATATCATAAGCATACCCTGGAGTCATGTGGTCATCTGATAAAAAGATAGAATCCACTATCTTATTTTTATAGTCTAATACGTGTAATGATTCCTTTACATATACTTCCATTGTCTCTCCTCCTAATCTATTTTTCTTCTTCCCTCTATATATTTAGTTTTTATGAGTTGCTTGCCTTTTTTAGTGCGGTCAGAACAATGCTCTCTCTCAAATTGTTCCAATATCGCACGCACAGCAAGCAGCTGATTCCGAGTGGGTTTGAAACCCTGGGTATTAACATTCTTCAATAGATTGTTAATATATAAATACATATCAAAGTCTTTGGCTTCAATAATGTGTAAGTATGGATGAGCTGTGTCTCCATTTAATGGTGCGCCATTATCTAAGGTGTATAAACCCCCATCACTCTTTTTCCAAATGTGATGAAAGGTAATGTCTTGTGGTCGGTCAACAGCATATCCCATCCAGTCAATATCCTTGACTTGGTAAATGTCTATCAATTGTTTAGTAACCTCTCTCATACTACCTCCCGGACTCTTGTTCTCTAATATATAGTATGTAAAGAGATAAAAAAATAAAGAGAACCGAAGTTCTCTTTTATTATTCTACATCCGGTACAACAGTGATTATATAATCTTGTGTTATGTCTTTAAGGATAGCTTTACCTGAGTAATCGCTTAATAATTCAAAACTTATCCAATCAGGGATTCCGTTAAGGCATTCTTCCCCATTAATAATCAAATGATAAGGCCCTATCTTTTCGGTAGAAGATATCATAAGCTCTACGCTGCCATATTCTTCAACCTCTGTTTCGCTTGGAGTTATGGTCATAGGAGCAGTAGCTTCTACTTTTACTATATAAGTTGGGATAACTTCCTCAGGTCTTTTACCCCATATTAAATCTATATTATAATCTCCAATAGCAGATAGAGATATATCATCTGTACCAATTTTTGCTAAAACTGATTCCATTAAATTTATTTCTTTTTCAGAGATGTCCTCTAAAGAATATGAACTAACTTCTATATAAAAATCTTTATCATCTACAATCTTAATATCATCATAACCAATCTTTGTTAAAACCTCTTTGGCCATAGCTGCGGCTTCATCTAAATTTTCAGTAGCAAATTCTACACCATCAACTACATGAAAACGATAAATACCTGGAGATTGCGTATGTAAATGTGTTAATATTTTATACACTATTCAGCACCTCCTTCTAGAACTGCTATACGACCTTCCAAATCACTAATAGTAGATTGTAATGTGGCTATAGTGTCCAAAGCTGTTTTTAACTCTGCAAGTGTACATGCATTGGTTCCATCACTCATGGTTCCACGTAAGAACATATTATTCCATGGTTTGTCTACTCTTCCCAGGTCGCTGTCACAGTCTGTCATAATACAGTTGTATTGACCTGTTTTTGGATATATGGAAATATTTCCACTTCCTCTACTAAACGCAAAAGCCCCTGAATTATTAGACGCTAACCATGAATAGGCTTGTTCAGGTGTACCGAATACCAATCTAGAACCGGCATTGTTATTAACACTTGTTTGAATATTACCTAAATAAATATTCTTTGTAGTTATCACATTAGTGCTAATTTGATTAGTAATATAACCGCTATCATTAGTAAAACTACTAATGTTAGTTGGCACTGTTGGTATAGTAGGAATATCACTTAAATCATTATATGACCCACTAGTTGCTACGCTTGCTAAATCTGCACTATTGGCTTTTGTTCCAATGGCTTGGTTTAGTGTATCAATTACGTTATCATTGTCTTGAATTGCTACTGCTAATTCATTTAAAGTATTCATTGTTTCTGGTGCAGAGTCAATTAGTTCTGCCACTTTAGTATCAGTATATGTTTTTGCTTCGTTTAATTTTAAAGTCGCATCTGTTTTAGTTTCTAATCCTGCTATACTAGGTATATCCTCTGCATCTGCCTTACCCGCAATTGCATTAGCCAATTCTGTTTCAGTAACATATTCAACAGGAATATTAGTTAAGTATCCTACATCATTAGTAAACTCTCCTAAAGTTGTTGGCTTACCTGTTAAATCATTGTAATTACCACTGAAATTACTTTTAGCATTCCAGTTGTTAATATCTGTTGTAGTAATGTTTTTTACATGAGTTGGTACACTAAGTCTAACTTCATTTAAGTCCGAATCAAAGTCATTGCAAATGTCATCTATCGCATTAGCACTATACCATTCATAATCTTGATGAGACCCGCTCATTGTTACTGTATCTAATTTTAAATCTTTGTTTAATTTTTTCTCTACTGATTCTGATAGATTTCTACCAAATTCTTCTAACTCTTCTTGGCCCGGTAAAGCTGCTATAGCATTATCAACATAAGTTATATCTGCTTTTAATTCAATAGCATCGTTTAATACCTCTACTACATCTCTATTTGCAGTAAGCCCCTCTGCTAACTCGGCCAATGTATCTAAAGTTTCAGGTGCTGCACCAACCAAATCGGCAATTGCTTTAGTTACATATTCTTCTGTAGCCAATCCATCTATCGATGGTATAGTTGGTTTATTAGTTAAATCATTATAATTGCCACTAAAATTACTATATCCTTTTGCATCTAACTCATTTTCAGTTATGTATTCACTAGGGATAGTAGTTAGATAATTTTTATCATTAGTCAATTGACTTACTTTGGTAGGAACGTCTGCCATTTTAGCATATCCTGTTAAATCTTGATGCTCTGTTAAATAACCTTTTTCTTCTAATTCTGTTTCTGTAATATATTCTTGTGGTATTTCTAAAGCATTTATAGCTTCTGTAATACGAGTTTCAGTTTCTTCAACTGTAATATAATTTCCTTTTGGTTGAACTCCTAATGCGTCTAATTCTGTGTTTCCTTGTAAAATAACACCATTGATAGATGGTTTATCGCTTAATTCTTCATAGCTGGTTGCCCCATCCATGCTGTCGCTCTCATGACGAACTCTAGCCATTAGGCCGTTATCTTCTCCAGTCCAACTTTTTAAATGTTTAAAAACTGCCATTTTCTCCCTCCTTTATATTGTTTACGTCCTATAATATAGTAGGTTTCTTGATATACAAATAAAAAAACCTAACCGATGTTAGGTTTAAAAAGTAATTGGGATATTAGGGTCTACCAGAATCGATTCAAAAGCCATATGGAACCAGGCGCGTTCTTCGTCTTGATATTCTGGTTTAACCAAATAGTATAAATACCACTCTATTGGTTTCAATGGACAGACCGCCCTGCCCTCTATTTTAAAATGACGAAAGCCCATAGGAACATACTTATTCCACAAATCTTCTCTACTAATAAATGTTGGTAGTTGTAAAACATCAGTCATTAGACGATATTGCGCGGTACAGTTTGTTGTTTCTGCATTTTCTTTATCTGTTTCTCCTTTTTGTATATAACCAATAGATTGATAGTGAGCGGTTCTCATTGGACACTTAGGGTTACAGATAGGATTAATTAAAACCTCACATCTTTCCGGGTGCTTAATTTTTTTTAACATATCCCACTGATTGTTAAAATCATAATCAATTACCACTAGTTTATAATCTTTTTTCAGTTCTTTATTCAGTTGTTTAATGTTTGTTATTCTTTTTGTGGTAGATGATATTATTGGATATTTAGGATAATTAGTGCGGATGTAGTTTTCCATCAAATCATTATTAACCAATACTTCGTTAATACCATCCTCAAACATGGCGGTTATCTTATTGCAATAAGAATCCTTTAGTTCCCTTTCGGTAATTGTTGGATTAGTCCATGTCCATCGAAATGGTATTCCAGTATGGTCATGAAACTCTTTTAATATGTTAAAGCCCTTGTCATCCATATGTCCTAACTCTACTCTTCCTCCATTCCAAATGGCTCCTGGAATAGTACCAAAGATGGCTCCAATTTTTACATTGTCGTAAAAGTGGTCGGGTTGCTCGGTCAAGCGTTTGGCTAATATAAAATTGATTTCAAACATGCTGGCTATCCCTGGTATATAAAAATATATATAGTCTTTCATAATTGACCTCCTAATTATTTATATTATACCACAAAACTATTATTTTGTCAAGTTTAAAACAATAAAAAAAAGAAGAGGATTACTCCTCTTCTTCTTCTGGGTCTATAATTTCCCAAGTAATTTCTTCAGTTGTATCAGTAGCCATCCCAGCAAGTTGTAAAATGTTTTTAATTGCCTTCTTACCTAACATAACGATTGTAGAAATAACTACACCTAATACTCCAACACCGCTTAAAGTGCTAAGTATTTCATTTGGTAATAATATTACACCAAATGCTGCTGTAATCATTTCATTTATAAAAGGTAACATTGTAAATGCAATACTCATTAATGCTGCGCTAATATAGAATACTCCTGATTTTCCAATTCCAGCAAATAGTCTCTTCCATGAGAAACCTTCTTTGCCAGATGCGATATTAAATACGGTACCACAAATAGTATTAACTATTACGATTAAACCTAGAATAATTCCTAACCATCCCATGATACCTAAAGTTGTTAAGATTGCTTCTAACATGTTCCATTCCTCCTATTTTCTTTGTAAAGCTTCTGCTTTATAGAATCCTGTAGTTCCTGTGCTATTACCAACTTGATATGGATAAGGTCTTCCATCCCAAATCTTTAAGATTTGTCTTGTCCATCCAATACCATAAGCTGTATTAGATTTACCATATGAACTACCATTACCTGTTCCTATAATTTTAACAGTATCTCCTACTGATAAAGGTCTAGGTGCTGGTGCTGGAGTAGGCGCTGGAGTTGGTGCTGGTGCAGGTGCTACATAAGCTTTAATTGAACTTTCGTCCATCCATCCTAGGTCACCTTCAGTATTATAAGGATGAGCAGCTCCAACCACTTTTCTCGTAATTGTAGTAGTCTTATTAGATACTGACCCACTTGGTGAACTAGCGTTTGAGCTAACGTATAAAGGTCCATTGATAACTACTTTGTCACCAATATTAAATTTACTTGATGGTCCTGGTGTAGGTGCTGGTGCTGGTGGATTAACCTTACCATCAACTACTTTTTGAACGTCATCTGGTAAATAGATATAAGCTCTGAATGTGTATCCGCTACTTAATCCCCATCTTCCATTTGAATTACTTCTTGTTTGGTTCCAGAATGCAGTTGAACCATATCCTGATTCTGATGTATAAGTTGAGCTAGCACTATTAACTTTTTCAACTATCCATACATGTCCTGCTCCGTCTCCACCATTTAATGTACTACCTTTCATAGCACAACCAATAGCTCCAACTCTTGGAGTAGAACCAGTTTTTAATCCTGCAGCTTTTGCTCTTTCAATAAAGTTTTCAGCATTGCAGTTTAAAGTTTTATAAGTACACCCTGTTGTACCTCTTGCTTCATTAATAATTTCATTGAAGCGTCCACTTGCGTATCCTACGCAGTTTGCTAAAACATTTGCATTTGGGTCATTTGGATACCCTTTGATACAAGTATTCCATCCACCTGAACCAGTTGTCATGAAGTTTTTATTTCCACTTGGTTTAGAATTTCTTATGAAAAATTCTCCTGCTCCAATTCCTTCTGGAGCTGGTGCATTAACATTTTCTACAGCAGAGTCTTCATTAGCATCATTTAATTGTTCAATAGTGTCTGTATTAAATAAATATTGAACATCTTCGTTATCAATGTCTGCTCTGATAAATGCTTTAGCTACCATAGTTTGAACTTCAATTGGTGCTTGTTCAATTCTAGCAATTATTTCTTTGTCAGTTAATTTTGCCATAAAATTATCCCTCCTATTTAGTTTCTTTCCTCTATATTATAGTATAGAGCGAGTAGTCTTTTTACAAAAAATAAAAAAAGAAAGAGGCAAGATTAAGCCTCTTTTATATTAAACACCGAAGGTTCGTTATATACTTGAACACCAGTATTTCCTACGAAGTAATTATGTGTTTCATCTACAACTATTTCATATACAGTCGTATCGGTTGTAATTTTTTCAACATTTGTAATTATTTGCTCATTGCCTAAGTGGTCACGTAATGTCATACCAGTTTCTAAAATACGAGCATTACATTTACCCTTTTCTTTTGTAGCAAAAGGGTGACTTCCTGTGGCCTCAATAATATCTTCTCCGATATAGATACGATATATTTCAGTTTCTGGATGGTTAATTAATCCAACAATTGGTTTTTCATCCATTTTATCTATCATACGATTTGCAGTAATAACTACATCTCCAACCTCTATGTCTTTAATGGCTTTTAAACCAGTTGTTGTTAATACTGGAGTATCTCCTGTAAAACATGCAACCCCACCAGTATAATCTGGCCCCCATACGTCTTTATATACTTGATTAGTGTCTGTATTATATACATAGGTATACCATGTACTATTCATCACCATATTCTTTTCATAATATTCGGTGCCATCATCGGCAGTGCCTGAATCTTCGGTCATATATACGATTTGCCCATAGTTATAACCACTGTAACTTACTCTACTAGGCCATCCATATTTAGACCCAATATGTGCTCCCGATACTTCGCTTGCAGACATGCCGTAATTTGCAACCATGTCTTCTCCTTGGCTGGCTGTAGCGCCCCAACCAAATAAATTAGTACCGTCTCCATAATCATATGGTCCGTTAATGGCAGAAATGCGACTTGATAATATTCTACCCTGGTTTGCTGACAAAGCCTCTGTACTTGAAGTAGAAGTTAAGGTATCATTAACAGTTGTTTTACTACCGTCTACATAATCTGTGGTAGCATATCCTAAAGCAGTTAGCTCGGTTGAAGTAATATATTCTTCTGGCACACTAGTTAAATAGTTGCCAGCAGGTTGAATTCCCAAATCAGCTAAGGTTTTGTTACCTGTTAGCGTGACGTTATTAATAGATGGTTGACTAGTAAGTTCATTATAGTCTGATACTCCGCTACCACCGCCAACAGTATCTAATAAAGCATCCACTTCTCTTTTTGTATATGTATTAGTTTTAGTATAATAATTTTCTAAGGCTGTAGTACTTTTATTAACAAAAGAGCTGTCATTATTTAATTGTGATACTTTGGTTGGAATAAACAATGCATCAATTTCAGTATCTACATAACGCTTGGTAGCCGGATTATAATCTGTTGATGGAGCATAAGGTATTGTATTGTCTTTTGGTAAATAATTACTTAAATCAACAACTGCCCCTTTATCAAAAGGTAGCCATTGACCAGCTTCATCATCATAAATATAAAAGTCATTTGTATCTTTAACACGACGAACTTCACCATGCAATCCATTAGAAGCTTCTAAAGCTGCTACATTATCAACGCTGTTGTTATAAGTAGTAAAATATCCTAATGTCATGTCTTCCAATGTATCATTACCTGTTAGGGCATGTAATGTTTTATCATCATTCATAAAGAAGGTATGAATTTCGTCTCCACTACTAACATAAATTAAAGGTATAAACTTCCCATCATTTTCTATGTCTTCAAATACTAATATAGCATCTTGGCGCCCAAGAATTTCATGAGCTTGGGTAAATGTTATATTGTTACCTTCTATGTCTTGCCAACTCCATTCATCTCCCGATTTTACCAATCTTACCAATGTTGCCTTTTTAAGTATATCTGTTTCTAATTGATTTGTAGAGGTTTCAAGGTCTGTGGCTCTGGTTTCAAGAGCTGTAATATCTTGTCTTACTTGTGTGTCATCATAATTGTGTAGTGCACTTACAGCGTTGCGTAATTCACTATCATCGTAATTTTTTAATCCTGCTAATTTAGTTTTTTCTGCTGTTGTATAATCGTTAGTAGATAAATCTTTCCCATCTACTTTGGTTACTTTTTTATCTAACTTTCCGTCTACTTCTTCCTTTGTGTAGAAAATAGTTAAATCTGGAGAAGTTGTTCCAATTAGTTCATAATCAGCTCCTGTCCAAATATATTCATTGTATACATCTCCATTTGTTTTTTCTTTTGGCACCAAATAGATAACATTGCTTTTTCCTGTAATTGGTAGAGCTTCTACCACTTCTCTACTAAAGTGCTCAATGTGATTAATTTGTTCTAGCACATATTGTTTAGTAGCATAGTCCGAAGACGCCAATTCTTCTTCAGTTATATATTCTTCCGGCACGGCAGTTAAATAATCTCCCGCTGGCTGTATCCCTAAATCTTCTAGGGTTTTATTACCAACAAGAGCTACATCATTAATAGATGGTTTATTTAACATGGCATTATAGTCTGTCATTGTACTAGTGCTATTTGTAGAAGTTGTTTCCACAGTATCCTCTTCACTTGACAGTCTATAAAAAGTAGTAACGCCACTACCGTCGGCCTTGGCTATTTCTTTAAAAACTCCCATATTTTCCCTCCTTTTTCGGTATCTCTCTAATATATAGTAACTCACAAAAAGCAGATATAAAAAAAGAGAAGGTTCTTAACGAACCTTCTTTTTAAATAATGTTTTAAAAATATTTACTTTTGGTTTTTCTTTGCTTAACGCTGTAAGTTTTTTAACAGCTTCTTCCATATGCCAAGCCAAATGGTCAATATTTTTAATATCAATATCACTTGGCATTACTTCATTCCATTGGACAGCAACGAAACCAATGACATTGCCATCTACATCTCTAATAGCAACATCATAAAAAGCTTTAATACCTATTGATTTTTTGAACTCATAACTATTACCCATATCATAGCGTATTTCTTCAATATCTTTACACCACGCGAAACCTTCACGCGTAATTTTTGCTATGAACTTAGGCATGATGGCAATCGGCAAGCAAGAGCATTTTTCTCTTGAGCTTTCCAATCCAGCTCTATACACTTCATAAGACGCAGACATTTTTAACGCACTGCGGTAATTTGAATAGTGTTGCCCATTATGGAATTCAAAAAGTAAAATACGGTCGGCTTTCAAAAGCTCTTTGTAGTAATCCATTTTTTCTATGATATCTAAATCAATTGGATTTTGTTTGGTAACTTCATCGCTAATGCTAGTTTTATGCTCTTTTTGGTATTTGTCTATATATTGTTTACAAAAATAAATTGCTAAAAGAATTTCAGCCATAATAATACCTATAGATTGAGCTGTCTCTACGATATGCTCCATATTCTACCCTCCTTGTATATTTTAATTCTCCTATATGTATAGTAGTACATTTATCTTGAAATTATAAAAACTAGTCGTTTGGGTCGTTGATGTATGTAAAACGTACCGTAACAGCCTTCATCCATCCAGTACCCCAACCACTATTAGAAATAATATGAACATTCCCTTGGTCATAACTTGCTGAAATTTGGCATGTATCGCTATTGTCTATATAAAAATTTGCATTGATTGGTAGACTACGCATATTAGGTGTTCCTGCAGCTGAAATAAAATATGAATTCGATGGGTCTATCCATGCATATTCTACATTATTAACATCTATCAAAGTTGGTAAAATTAATGTAGAATTATTCATAGAATCAAAAGTTACAACCCTACACCTGTATATGCGCTTGTCTCCTAAAAAATCGTTGGTGGGCATTATATATCTATCATAAATTTTAGCCACAACTTCTTCCTTGATTGAGGTGATTTCGTCGGTAAGTTTTGTGCTCAAGGTACTGATTTTATTGTCTAACGCTTTTCCTTGAGCAGCGCTTAGTGCATATATTGGATTTTCAGTTGTTAAATTATCCACCACTAAATTATTGATATAATTAGTACTATATGTGTTTACTTCACTTTCATTATGTTCATTAGCTATCCTATTAAGAGGTATAGCACCTTGATATTTTTTTTGTATCTTCATATTTTACCTCCTAACCTAAACTTCTTATTTTTAAATGTCCTCTTTCTATCTGTGTATTGATAGTATCAGATTGTCCTCCACGAACAATTGATATTGTAAAATAGTCTCCTGGCTGAACTAATAATATATTAGTATAAGTATCACTGTACCAAGCTGATGTAGAATCAGGGCATGAATTATAGTCTGTAGAAATACGAGTGCCGTTATGATACACATAAATACCTCTATTACCAGTGTCTGCCGTCCAACTAATTAACCATTTCATATACAGAGATAATTCTATACAGGTAAATTGTGCATCTTCAGATACATAAATTTTACCATCTTTTAAATAAAAACCACCATTATCACTAAACAAAGAAACTAAATCTTTTGTTATATCCGTAGCAGACCAAGAGCCTGTCGTATATGTTTTACCATCTATAGAAAAAACCGAAGTGCTACTATTAATTTGTTCTACAACTTGCTCCCATCCGTCCGGAATGTCTGTCCCATTATACTCGATAATAGAACCAATTGGCATACTATCTCCCATGCCATCTAAACGTTTTCCATTTTTAAGTATCATGTTCTATTCCTCCTATATAATTCCTTTAGTAATTACCAAACGAGAACCAGGCTGTATATTGCCCCCCTGATTTGTAAAAGTAATCTTTGTTAGATTGTCTGGGGTCGAGTATAAATTACAATCATATGTTCCCCCATACGCCACGTCTCCAGATAATAATGACTGGTTTGCATTCATCTTGATTCCATCAGGAGCTTTCATAATAGTCATGCTAAGAAAACCATAAGTATCATCAATTATTTCTCCACATTGCCAACATACATCGTTTGCTTTATAATAACTTTGGCTATTGATTACTCCTTCACCCAAACCTGGGGTATTAGCCCAAGCACGACTGTATATAGTGTAATATCCTGTAGTAAAATTATTAACCCTCATTATTAGCGAAGATACAGAAGAATTGCTGCCTTTATATGTAAAATATAGATGATAAACACCTCCATCTCCTTGTAAATCTAACCCATCTATGGTTAAAGAAGCGCCAGCAGAAGTGATTGTATGGTCTATAACTAAGTTTTGATTTAATCTATCGGCCAAAGCCTGTATTTGTATTGTGCTAGGTTGTAAGGCACTTTCTATCATTGAATTAACTTGGTTTTCAGTTGTATGATTAGCAGTTTTATCATATATAATTTCTTCTATTTCTTGAGTTGTTAAATAGGCTCTTTCATTTTCATTCCAATCACTGATATGATATTCCGTAGTGCCTTCTAACTGTCCAGCTTCTTCTAAAGCAATATATTCATCATATGTTAATTCCACTATCTTTTTAATTGACCCATCACCTACTATGGCATTAGGGTCAGCTGCGTCACCCCAAGTTAAAGAGTAATCATCATCAGCACTCTTCATAAGTACTTGACCGGTTCCTCCACCTACAGGCACACTACGCCCTGCAAGTATATAACCTTGGTGTGCACTTAATGCTTTTTTACTATCTATTGTTGTTAAATTATTTATTACTTCTGGGATGCTTTCTTTTAAAACCTTTCCTTGAGCTGCATCTAAAGCTCCAACTCCTACGGCAGTTTGGTCTAAATTATTGATTAATTTAGTACCTTCTGCAGAGTTGCTAATTATTACATTATTACCTTCTACTTCAAGTGCTATTTGAGTTCCGGCAATAATATTTGTCGTTTCTAATTTTTTATCTAATTGTTGTTCTAAAGTCTCTCCACCAACTTCCTTGATAGAGTCTATACTGATAAGAGGAACAAATGGTTTGCCCTCTTCATCTTTTAACATTTTTATTGGGTATATCGCCATATTTTATTCCTCCTTTATAATTTAGTATAATATATAAAACCACGAAATGCCGCTGTTGTAAATACCGTGTTTGTACAATAAGTTTTAATAGTGCTTCCTTGTTGGAATACACCATCTATGTGAGAAGGCGATTCGGCCGAACCTAGAGTTGGCATAATATGTGCATTAGCACGATGCCATTGAGACGCATCTGCACGAAGTACGGTGATTTGAGCATCTAAATACTTATCTACATCAGTTGCTAAAGTAACATTTGTTGTACCATTGAAATTACCTTCAACATACTTTTTATATATAGGTTTTCCATCAATACTATCTAAAGTTCTAACTTCTTTACCATTAGTCCAATTTACACCAATAACGTCATACTTATTACCATTATGAACAATTTCATAACCAGTATTAGCCGCTGGAATATGTCCCATATTATTGTTTGAACTAGCCCAAAATAGTGCTCGGTCTTTCATATACAACACCCCATCGGCATTTTGGTATTCAACAAATCCAATAGATGGACATCGTGTGATTGCACCATTCGTAACAATGCTTCCTACCAACAATTGTGCATTTGACCATAGTGGCACTTCAGTAGCACCTGTGACACCTGACAATTCGACCTTAGTTTGACCTGATATTACACCACCTGACATATTAAACTTACTGTCATTTAAAACTTTACCTTGTGCAGCACTCAAAGCATTACTAGTGCTTGTACTATTTAACGTATTTTCAACCATAAAGTATTCTGGTATAAGCATTACTGCCTTTACTATCCAGTTCATTACTACGGTTGGTTGAAAATTGCTATTACTTCCTGTAGCACCAGGTGTTGTGCTGTCTGTAGTCAAAGAAGTAGAGCCTGTATTGCCGTGATTGTGGGCTCCATTACCGCCAGTGTACTCTACTGGGTTATTAACTAAATTAGGGTCTGCAGAAGTCTTACCACTCATATAACGTCCAGCATAAGCTCCAGAAGTCACTTCGGTTACGGTTTCTTTGTTATGTGTGTGGCTAGGCATTTCTGCCACTGTTAGTGTATGGTTACCTGTACTATGAACGTGTCCTGCCACAGTGTGCGTATGTGCTGCACTGGTATGTGTGTGTGTCTTATTTCCTAGCAATTTTCCTATGGTGTTCATAGCCGTATCATTGCTATCATACCCCGCTATTGTTTTCCCTCTAAGGTCTGGTAAATAGAAATGTGTATCTGTTTCTGTACCAAAAATGCTTTTGCATATATTATATAATTCAGGATACTCCACCTTACTAATCAACTGTCCTTGACATACAAGATAACCTAAAGGAGGAGTTAAACCTAAAAATGGCTGAACTGTTCCTACTGGCAGGGTATCCGTACATCCATCTATTCTCTTTCCGTTTTTTAAAATCATGTTCTATTCCTCCTTAAGATATTCTTGTCCATGTATATGTGGTCCCAGCTCTAGCAAACGCCTTAACATACATTTTACATCCTACTCCTCCCTGACCTGGAGTGAAAGACCCATTATATGGTCTATATTGTGGATTGATAAAAAAAGTATCTGTTACACCCTCATCTATTTTATAAAAATATGTACAAGAATTTCCTCCATAGTTTGCATCTATTGGGCCTGTTAACAAAGGAGCTCTACTATTTCCGAAAATATGGACTCCGCTTGGTAAATCATTCCAGTTGGCTGCTCCCCACCAAAAACCTCTAAGTCCACTAGTCCCAAGTCCACTTATATATACAGTGGCTTCTATAAAGCCAGCTATATTTTGAGGAGTAACTAAAATGGCTCCTGACCCTCCTGTTAGAATATTGGGAACATAATTTTCTACAGTATATTTTTTGGTTCCTACGCTAGGGTCGGAAAATGCATAATCAACTCCTGAAGTTTGAACTGTCCCAACACTATCAAGTTCAACTAGTGCGTATCCAATCAGTTCACCACCATAAAAAGTTCTACCCAATTCCCATGCCCCATATCCTAAATAAGTGCCTGGGTTTGTATTGGTATTATTGTAAATAACACTCCCAATGGGATACAGTTCTTGAAATTGCTGATTAGCTTGTTCTGCTGCAATATTAATTATCTGCTCTTCGGTCATATAAGAAGTTGTGCCATTTTCAACATCTGTAATATGATATTCTGTATCGGCTTTTAATTCGCCAGCAGCTTCCAATGTTTTATAATTTGCGTAAGTTAATTCAACGATAGACATAATAGTTCCATCACCAACTATCGCGTTAGGGTCTGCAGCATCTCCCCATTCTAACTCATGGTCGTTATTGCTTGCTTTCTTTAGTACTTGACCGGTGGCCCCTCCAGTTGGCACAGACATTTCTTTCAATTCATGCCCTTGATTCGCACTTAAAACTTTTGTCGCATCTGTGCTATCTAAATTGTCTACAATGACAGGTATCATATTTTTTAATACGCTACCCTGTCTTGCATCTAAAGGACCTTGGCCTGCAACAGTTGTGTTTAAATTGTCTATAATATTATCAGTTGCTCCAAAGTCTACTGAAATTGTTGTGTCATTGCCATTTTGTTCTAATATAATTCCATTTCCTTCTTTTAAATTGTCTGCTTCTAGTTTTGTTGCAAACTTTTCTTCAAATGATAGGTCATCATTTGTATATATACTCTCAGCAGAAACCAGTGGAACAAACGGTTGGTTTTGTTCGTCTTTTAACATTTTAACTGGGTATTTTGCCATAATTCTCCCTCCTTAACGTCTTATTCTCTATAATATAGTAAGCCATAAAAGCCTAAAATAAAAAAGAGGATGTCTCCATCCTCTTAATTGAAAGTTAATCGAATTTCATTGGGTTCTATGGAGATAGGGCAATTATTTGTATAACCAAAACTGCCGCTACTCTTAACAACTATACTAATAGTATTTGAACCTCCCTTAATGGCCGTTACTGAATAATTGGCTAAAAAGTCATATCCACCTGTTATACTACCGGATGCCCCTATATAACCTCCATCAGGATGACGCACATTAAGTCTCATTGCATTAACCGTAATACTAGATATTTTGTCTAAACCTCTATGTGTAAAAATGACAAATCTAAGTTCTGTATTAGAATTAGATAAAGCTCCTCCAAAAGAACCGGCTCCAACACTATTTGTGGTTGGTAATACTATTGAATAAGTGTCTCCTGGCTTATAGTCTGTGTTAATCTCATATGCAACATTAGTATTAGTCCCAGTTGGTCTGTTTACATGCCAATATAGTTTACCTTCATAACCCCTAAGTGTATCCCAATATCCTTCAGAACGCATAAAATGAATCCCTTCATCATGTGAATTAGCCGGGTCACAAAAGTATAAACCATTTAATTCGACTATATCCGAGTTATTCATATCAATTCCCCAGACTCCATCTTCTACATAGCATTCCCCTACAGCTTCTAGTGGTCCTGATAACTTCCCACCTTTTAATGGTAAATATTGTATCATTTCACTCTTGGTTGCATAATCTGTAAATTTCTCGTTTAATAATTTACCTTGTCTAGCACTTAATGCATCCACAGCACTATCACTATTTAAGGTGTCTTCAACTATTATATAATCAGGTATTAACATTACCGCTTTAATTATCCAATTAACTGTGATTGTTGGTTGGTAATTGGTATTACTTCCAGTTGCTCCTGGTGTAGTACTATTAGATGTTAATGAAGTTGAACCCGTATTACCCGGTGTAGTAGAACCTGTGTTTCCATGATTATGAGCTCCGCCGCCACCGGTATAATCTGCATTAACCAAACCAGCGGCACTATCTCCTGAACCGGGTTGTAAATCAGAAACCCCACTACTAGCCAGTTTAGCTATTTGGTTCGTTCCATTAGCACCATAATTAGTAACAACGGCCCATTTATTAGTACCTGTCCCATTGGCATCTTGATAAATTAAATGTTTATGAACCGGTATTTCCGCAATTGTTAACGTATGGTTGCCCGTACTATGGGTGTGGGCTGCACTGGTATGTGTATGCCCTGCAATTGTATGGGTATGAGCTGCCGATGTATGAGTATGAGTTTTTTGTCCAAGTAACTTACCAATAGTATTCATAGCCGTATCATTTTCATCATAACCAGCTAGTGTTTTACCACGTAAATCTGGTAAATAAAAATGAGTTTCTGTAGAAGTGCCAAAAGTATCTCCACAAATCTCGTATAGTTTTGAATAAGTAATTTTGCTTACTAATTGTCCTTGGCACACCAAGTACCCCTTGGGAGGTACTAAACCAAGATAAGGCTGTAAAGTACCAACAGGTACTGTGTCACTACATCCATCAATTCTTTTTCCATTTTGTAAAATCATTGCTTATACCTCCTATAAATTAATCCAACTAAAGCTACCTGCTAAATTTGCACCAGATGGAATAGTTGTGGTAGGATAAATTTGTACTTGACCTTCACTTATCCAAAATGATACAAACGTATCATTATTAGCACGTATAACTCCTTGGATAGATTTGTTAGATATATTGGGGCGATGGGCCGATGATATCGTTGCTAAAAGGTATGATGTATTAGCAGCTAACGCCGTTCCTGTTGAAAAAGATACTTGATAAGCATACACGGGTCCATATTTAATTAAACTAGAATGTCCACCCAATCCAACTACGCTAGTATCATAAGGCACTACTGCAGCACTAACATCTTGTGCGTGTAAAGAAGCCAGGGTCTCTGAATGGCTATTAACAACACCTGCCATTGCATCAATATTACTTTCTGCAATATCTAATCGGTCATTCTGCCCATCGTCTACAATGTCTTTTGCATTCATTCTATCTTCCAAATTAGTGCCATTAGAAAATTCTACCATACTGGCCTCAGTTAGTCCTACTACTATGTCTCCCATATCTGTTATATGATATTGAGTGGTAGGTTTTAGTTGACCGGCCGCTTCTAATGCCTTATATTCCTCATAAGTTAGCCCAATAATTTCTTCTATTGAGCCATCGCTTGTAACAACATCATCTGAATCCTGATTAATCCATTCTAATTGGTGGTCTCCATTTCCACTCTTGGCTAATACTTGACCCTTAGTTCCTCCTACAGGAACACTACGTTTAGATAAGATATTTCCCTGATAAGCATCCAAACTTCCCTGTCCGCTTTCCGTTGTTGTTAAATTATTTATTGGTGTTGGATTAATAATCTTAGTAGCCCTGTTGGCTGTGTCATTTTCTACATTAAAACCAACAAAGTTTAATATTTTTTGTTGCTCCATTGTATGGCCCTCATCATCTGTGATTACATGGCCTGAACCAGAACCGGCTCCAGATGTTAATATCCATTTAGTACCATCATAGGCTAGCATATTAACTGTTCCAGACGCCTCTTCTAAGTCTAAATATTCAGTTCCAGTTCCATTATATAATATAACTTCAGTCTCTGTATTTAGTTGTAAATAAGAAGGCTTTACTGTTGAAGTAATCTCTGGCCATCTTATTACAATAATACTATTAACCAAATCTGTCATTTTCAAATCTTTATAATTTACTCTAAAATGCCCTGGAGAAACCTGTGCTGCATCTAATATATATTGCAGATTTTTTTCTCCTATAACCGCATCTAAAGAAGTGAGAGGGACAAAAGCTTGCCCATTCTCATCTTTTAACATTTTAATCGGATATGTAGCCATCTCTTAATCCCTCCTAATCATCGTAGTTAGTTCCAATCTTCCATTGACCGTCTACTTTTATATATATTTTCTTGGCTTTAACCCAAGTATTATCTTTCTTAAAATAAGTTTTTCCTTTTAACCATCCTGTACCAGTTGCAACATTACCACCTTTAGTAAAGTTTCCTGTACCAATATTGGTATAGAAAGTCATTCCTACGGTATCAAATAAACCGATTATATTATCCGATTTACGATAGCATGGTATTAAATTACGTACCAAATTACCGTAATGCCACATTTGTAATCCATATAACTTACAGGCACATCCATATTGAGCAGACGCATCATCAAGAATGTTAAATAACTTATACTCGTTGTCATCTACATTTTTAGATGGAGTTGAGTCTATATGATATCCATCGAAATCTAAGCCACCCATCCCATCTCTATAATTATATGTCCAAGTAACTGTGCGTCTTTGTGAAGTTGTTATTGAAATATTACCTGTAGAACCTCCAGCCTCGTAATATGATGGGTTATAAGCTCCCCAGTATTCGGTTCCGCTTCCTCCATACCCCATTAATTGTCTATGGCTGTCATCTATAAACGCTATATCATATGCTGCGACGGTATCTCCAACCTTACCCAAGTTAATCATTTGAGCTCCATCTGTTTGGATATACTCAACTCTTTGGTATGTATCTGGCAAAGCATTCCCTTTGATTCTAATTTTCGCTTGGTCCGCTAACGTCGTAAAATAAGTGGCGTAACTATGATTTGTACCATATGCATTTGACGCACTTGTCCATGTCATATATTCTGTTTCTTCACTTAATCCACTAAGCGTTCCTGAAGTAGCAGTTCCTAAACTTTTACTTCCCACTACACCAGTGCCTATGCGAACCCAAAGTTCTGCACAGTTTGAAATAATAACCCCGTCTGGTCCTGGCATACCATAATCATATGTTTCTATAGGCGCAAGAGCATACCACCAGTTGCCAAAACCTACAGAACCATCTAAATAAGTATATGTAATTGATGAAGTACTACTGTTGTTTCTCTCCATTCCACCCCAGCTACTTCCTGACCAATCAATATGGATTGCCTCATATCCTGGCACAAATGTACCCGAGCCACCACCGGTATATAAATTACATGGACTATCCGTTTGTTTCCATCTATTATAAGCGGTTGTGTCGTTTGGATAACATAACATTAACTCAAATTTTCCATCCGCGCCCTTAAACGTATTGTCATCTAATAAATATAATCTAGAATATTTATCAGTAGTCTGTGTATTTTTAGCTTCACTAACAGATGAAAACAATACTGCGCCTTCCTTAGAGTTGTGATAGAATACTCTGGCCCAAATAGAACCATCTGACAATGCCTTAATAGCCATATCATGCAATGGTTTGTTAATCTTTGGAGTGTAATAAACAGTATAATTAGTTATTCCCGCATTAGTGTCTCCACTACCACCAACGCTAACATTGGTTGTAAATGGTAAGGTACCATTTGTACTAATTGACAATCCTGTTGGAATATAAGCAGTTGTCTTAAACGAACCAGTTTTTGCTGATGAGGTTCTGTTTTTACTACTAGTAACAGTCATGCTGTAATAATATGTTGTGTTTGGTTGAAGACCGGTTATTTTTAAATTATTACTTGTACTGCCATACGATGTACTAGTTCCATATCTAATACTCAAACTTTTATATGAATCGTTTGTATCATAACTAGTAGAGTGTGAAAAGTGGACTTCATCTCTTAATGGTTTGACCGAAACTGAGTTAATGGTCGGCGCATTACCTGTTGTGGTAAAGGAGTTAGTTACCCAACCTGACCATCTTCCCCAGTTGTCATAAAAACGACCTCTAACATAATAGGTTGTATTTGGTGTTAAATTAGACAGAGTGCTACTACCACTGCTTCCATAATTTGTTGAGGTACCATATTGTACTTCCCAACCTCCCCAAGAAGCATTGGTATCGTAAGTACCATTAATACTAACGTTTGCTGAAGTCCTAGTAACATTAGTAATTGGTAACCCAGTCGCGGTTGGAGCATTACCTGTTGTGGTAAAACCTCTAGCCACACTTCCTTTTAAGTTTGTATCGTTGGCTGCACCAATTTGCGTATAAAAGTTATATGAAGTGTTGGGAGTTAATCCTGATTGTGAGTACTCCCACGTACCTGTAGTAAATCCTGAGCAACCTTTCCAATTCCCTCCGGTATCATACCAATGGATTCTCCAGAAGCTACTAGGATTAGACGTGATTGACATGGTCATCTTGGCGCTAGTTCTAGAAGGACTTACTGATACAGAATATGTTGGATTGCTTGGTACTCCACTATATGGTACGTTGAATGTTTTAGTGTACCCTGCTGATGGAGTCCACCCATTCCATCCAGCTGTGATAGAAATTGAAACATTACCACTACCGGTACCGCTAACCGTCGTACTGAAAGACCAAGGTGTTACTTCGGTAGTATTTTGATAATTTAAGGCTGGGGTGTCCGCAGCATTGGCATAATATGTTCCACCAGAAGCGGTATGAATACCACCACTAGACCTTTGAGCCCATCTACGAACCCCTCCATACCACGCTGTAATCGAGTTATAGGTCCATTGAGAAGCAATAAAACGAATACCAATGTTACCACTTACAGTATTTCCACTTCGGCTTACTCCCGAATATCCACCAGCAACTTGCATGGTAATGTTACCACCAGTTGATTGTGATGTATTATTTACCCATGTTGCCATGCGCTATCTCACCTCCTATCCCTCTATTAAAATATATAAATCGCCATTTTTTCCTAAAGTATCTGATGGAACGGTTGTTCCACTATACGTATTAACCCCTTCATTTTTAATTTGTGAAGTGGTATTACTTATAATCTTTTCTGCTGTCCATAAATACGCACTTGTTGTTTTTGTATCATCGACAGATTTGTCATTGACTTTTAACGAGTTGTTTGCTGTGATAGCCAAAGTAGCTGTGTCAGCCAATACAGCCCTTTTTACCTTTGTTGGTTCATCTTCGTCTGTATATATAGCCTTAAGCATATAATCTTTTAATGCTGGCATTTTCGCAACCGATAAACCATCGCCGGCCTCATTAACCACAATAACCTTACCTTCGTTACCTGTGTAATCCACATCAACATCTTGTAAATTTACGAAATTAGAAGCTCCTCCGCCTCCTCCTTCACCACTAGCATTAATTTTTGCTACCGGTCCGTTGATAGTAACGGTAAGATTGTCTCCAAATTCTAGTGCATTAATTTCAGCACTTTTTAATACACCATTATTATAAATGGCATGATAATTGTTGTTAATTTTATTTGCTAAATCTTCGCTTAAATGTTTTTCCTGAACACTGCCATCAATAGGTGTAAATACCACTTGGTCAATGTTAGCAAATGAATCTGCATCTGCTGTAGTTACGTATGAAGGTAAATCATAAAGACCAACCTCATTCTTATCGTTAGTACCATAATATTGATTAGCAGTAGCTTCTTCTATTCCATGTACGTTATCTGCATATGTCGCATTTACGGCATTGTCTACATATCCACCATATAGGTCTGGATACTCGGCTTCCAATGAAGCGTAACGGCTTTTAAACATTACCTTGCTTTCATCCATTTGTCCAACGCATTCAAGTACCAATGTTTCACCATCGGAATCCATAGACATGTTTACGCCATCTTGGAAGAATCTAATACCTCTAATATTACCTACTTCATAAGGCCCTAAACCAGGTTTAGCTGAATTTCCTTCCATATAGGTGATGCGTACTGAATCTAAATTCTTTTCATCTAATTTTACTAGTTCCTCTATTGTGTTTTCTGGTAATCTGTCCGCTCTAATTCTTCTCTCTTCTTCAGGTGTTACGAATATTTTAGTTGTATCCATTAAAATATTGATATCATCTGTAGACAAGTTATGAGGATTTACTTTGCTATGTGTAGCTGCATTATCTGTTGCAGCTTTAGTATTAAGATGAGCAACACTTTTTACAACATCGGTATTATTAGATACCTTTTCTTGAGTAAACCATTCATTAATTTGAGTACCTGTTCCAGCACCTTCGGCAATATCACCAGTATATAATACTATATTTTTACTTTCTCCACTATTGGTTGAATCTCCTAGTGTTTGACCATTAATTGTAGTAGCTTTATTTACTTTATTTTGCTCTACTTCTATTAATCTGTTTTCATGGTTATTTAATGTGTTAGTGTGTTCATCTAATATTTTTTCATTACTAAATAATCTAAAACGAATACTTTGGTCCCATCTATTTGCGTCATCTTTTTTTGGTGACCATACTTCTTGTTCTAATGCTTGAATTCTATCCTTTAATAATAATACATCTGCATTGTCGGCTATTTCATACCCGCTAATATCGCCATAACTACGAGCTCCATCTTGAGTAGTTTGGATTTCATCTATTATGTCATCATTAATATATTTATATTGTAATCCAAACAAATCTCTGGTGACACCAGATGATAAAACTCCTAATGTGTATAAATTATTATATTCTTCATCCTGCAACTGTTGTAAAGAAAAACGCATAGAAGCTGGAGTAGTATCCCCTGCATTTCCGCTATAAAGTTTAAATACATTGTCTGCAAATTCTGGACTAATTGTACCAACTTGAGATAGGCGTCCTAATGTATGAAAAACGCAACAGTTAGGGTCTGCAGTATCAAAAGAAGGACAATTTCCTATAACAATTCTTGTTGCTTCAATATATGGGAAACTAACATCTAATCCATAAACCGAATTTATATTTGAAGTTGCGTCTACTAGTGAATTATACAACTTGGTTCCATAAATTATAATGTTTTGACCATTTGGTGTTACCAAATGTTGTTGAATTGTAAAATATCCTTCTGGTACATCTGCTAAAGCACTGCCATCCCAGAATTTGTTATTAATTAAACCTGTTGTAGATACCAAAATATCATTACCCAAACAATTAACTGGAGTCATGTAATATATTTTATCAACTGGAGCTTGAGCTTCGTAGTGTTTTAAATCAAAATTAGCTCCATTGTCTGTATCTATTGGATAATTGTCTACAGGGCCTTTGGCAAAATTGATACCTTCGTCATAATAAAAACCTGAATTACGGTTAACTTTAGCATCCTTAGTGTCTGAAGGAACTAAGTTGCATCCACTAGCTTCTCCTCCTTTCATTAAGAAATGGCCTCTGTCTGCTGTATAAGCGATATCAGGTAACGTGTAAACAAAATCTCCTAAAACTTCTTTATCTTTATTAACTAAAAAAGTTCCAATAAAAATATTGTTTGGGTCGTCTGTAGAAGGTAGCCCACTAATCAGACTATATTTACCAGTATAGTCAACAGTAATTGAGTACGCATTAGCTCCACTTACTAAAGTACTAATATCAAATTCCTTAGCCTCAACCAAATACATACCTTTAAGATACCTGTCATCTCCAGGCTTGTTCTTAAAATATACTAACATACTTGGCATCAATAAAACTGTTTTTGTACCGTCTTTTAGTTTAATGTAGTCTTCTAGAACTACGGCACCCGAGTTCAAGAATCCTTGTCTAAAGGTTTGACCAAAGTCTGCTATTTTAATCCACTTTTCCCCATTTTTAGTATAACGATATAATTCACCACTTGATACAATATAACAAGTTTGCCCATCGTCAGGTTCTTTAATGGCTTGCATATCTGTGATGGTATCTACTACAGCATCTTGGTCTGGGAAGATTAAGTTTGTATTAGCAATGCTAATTTGATTTAATAATCTTCTAAAGTTTTCATTCAATGGTGCAGATACTATCTCTCCACCTATCCTTACGAAATCTTGCATCCTAAGGCACCTCCTATAAATATCTAGGTTGCAATTCAGCACTTAGTTTAAATGCTCCAATACTTGCACCTGTAATAATTGTTTCTTCTTCTTTATATGAAAGATTTGTTCCTGTTGTTATCTTTATATCGTCTAGTTCTACTATAGTAGCTCCAAACATTTTATATTGAGTAATATAATCACCCCATATATTTTTAAAATCATCTTTGCTTGAAAATAAGTTGGTTTCTTTCCATTCTCCATCTTTGTATACATACCAAACATTGTCTACCACACACACTTCATTTTGTGTACCGGTTGTTGGTTTAACATTATTTACCTCTATATAATTAAAAGCAACCCCAGCTGGTGTTATTAGCACTCCAGTGTCTTTATCTACTTCTGCTGGTTTAATATCTTCGGTTGTATTTCCATCTAAAATAAATGTATTTTTTTCTACATCCACTTCTAAAATTTCTACTCCCCCGTTATGATTAACACAAAAATATTTGCCAACCATATCTTCGGTTACTAACAATACTTTAGGATTTACACTTACAACATTATTAGTAATATAGAAACTATCGTATTCTCTTAAATCACTATCTTCAATATTTTCTACAAAAGTTTCAGGCAATTCTATAACAGAAGTAAAGGGATTAATTTGCATCATAGTGCCTGTAAAACGGCCATAATATACACTGCCATTTTCTGCCGTAATAGTTTGTGATGAAGTATCTATAGTTAGATTTCCTGTAATTTCACCAATATCAATAACTGTTGAAGTACCTAAATTATAATTTGTAATTTGAATAAGACTTCCCTTGGCAAACTCTCCACTATGTTCTATTTTATAAATTGGCTGTGCTACTGCACTACCAGGATTATACATAGGGATTTTTTGCTCCATTGCATTAGCCTCAACATCCCAAACCAATGTTGGAGCCATGTCTCTATACAGTAAACCACTATTATAATAGTAGTCTCTACCATATTTCTTCTTGGCATCATAAATCAAATCATCTCTGTAATAACTCATTCCATATCCATAAGCGGAACCGACTGTTTCAAATGTTACTGAAAAGTTTCCTGTATACACAACATCACCATCAATATAATCTCCTAAAGCAGAATATTGAGGTGTTTGAATAGTGGTTAATGGATATGCTCCAAGAGTTGAAACGCTTACTGGTTTAACCAGATAATATTTATAGGGCTGGTCAGATAAAATTAATCTACCAACTCTACGTGGATTTAACCAAGCTCGCAATCTATTATACTCAGTTGATAATAAGTCATGACAAAAACAAGTAAATTGAAATTGTTGACCAGTTATTTGCGTCCCATAATAATATTTTCCATCATAAGCTGGAACCTCAAGTTTATGGTCCGAAAAGGTCGGTTCAATATTCATAACATATGTAGAGCCGCTTGTGATATTATAAATACCCATTTCGGCACTGTCTTTCCCATCATAATTGAAAGTTGCGAACAACTCTCCTGTTTTAACAGCTCTCGTCATATTTTCCCTCCTATTTCTTAATCTCTCTAATAATAAGTAGTTAAAAGAGAGTAAAAATAAAAGAACGCAGTGCTTTCGCACTACGTTCTATAATGTGTTTTTAAATGTATCAATTTTGATACCTGTTCTGTTTCCAATTTCTTTAAATTTATTAACAAACATATTGAATGCCGCTTCCCCATCTTCTGGTGAGCTCATTGACTCAACATTAAATGAAATAGTATCAATAGATACTGTGCTTGATGTATTAGCAACATTTCCATTACCAAACATATTATCCAATGCGTTTGTAAACTTAACGAAATGTTCTGTTTGTAAAGCATTTAAAACCGCTTCTGGTTTTTGTGGAGTACCATCTAACCAAGCAGGTCCAGTAAAGTCTGCAAAACCACCAGCAGCATATTTGCTCAAAGCCTTTCCACCCCAGAAATCAGTTGTTTGTAAATTATCTACTTTAACCCAAACACCATCTTTCCAATCGGTTTTTAACCAATAGGTTCCCGAAGTACTTTTCCATACATCTTGGACAATAACATTAGGGTTAGTACCTAGTGGATTTTTAACATATTTGGAATCACCCTCATCAGGAGAATTTAATACTTTGATATTACCACTACCTTTGATTTCTACAGTCTTTCCTATCCATTTTTGATATGAAGTATCTTCTGGTGGTGTATTTTTACCTGTTCCAGTTTCATTATTTCCATTGATGTTTAACCCGCCACCTTTAGTGTCTTCGCTCCAATAATCTTTATAGGTATAGCCGCCTCCGCCGCCTCCGCCGCTACTAGCAGATTTAACACTATTTTGTATTGAGGTAGACCATTTATTTAAAGTGGCAACAATTTCACTGCTTCCTTTAGACAGAGATGTTTGTAAAGCCTTTTCTAACTCTGCGATACGTTCTCTAGTAGAGGTAATATTTTGATAAATCCCAAAAATACCGTTCTCATGTTCTGTCATTGCCTCATAGTATGAATAGAATTTAGTTTTCCAATCGTCAAGAGTACGTCGTTTTTCTATTTCTGAAGTTTGTTGCCACTCATCGCTTTGTTGTAATAATTCAAACAATGCGCTTTCGTTGCCCATAATGTCTTCGTCCAACCAAGTAAATAACCATTCTAAATTACTAAACAAATCATCAAAATGATTTTGTAATTCATCTTGCTCATGCTCTAATTTTTCAATAATGTCATCTAGCATTCTACTGTACTTATCCTCTGCCATTTCTTCTAATTTTGATGTCATATCTTGTTGAGCTTTGATAAGCGCAATGTCTGAAGCTCCTGATGTATCCATCATTGCTCTTTGAATATCTGTTTGTAATCCACTTAATTCTTTAGCATTTTCTTGGTCTCTACGAGCATCCTCTCTCGCTTCTCTTAATTCTTCTAATGCTTCTTTTTCTCGGTCTATTGCATCCAAACGAGTATCAAGTATCTTTTGGTAAATTTCTTTTATTGTATCAGCAGCCTTATTTTCCAAGTCAATGTAGTTATCTACCATTTCTTCTTGAAGTTCAATAACGGCTTTATAATATTCTATACTGTTATCAAAATATCCTTGTAAATCAGTATACATTGCAGTATAGGTATCATATAAATCATCTGCTTTTTCTTTAAGAGTAACCTCTCCTTCTGCGGCAGTATCTTGTAATTGAGTATATTTATCCCAATTAATAATGATTTGTCCAAATTGGTCAAAGTCAAAAACTCCCTCTAGACCTTCTTGACCTTGGATAAATTCTTTATATCCATTGGTAAATTGCTTTTGCTCATTAGTTAAAAATTCATATTGATGTAGCAATTCTTGATTGTAGGTTAGTCGTTCTTTCAATAAACTACCATACTGTTCTCCCTGTGCTATATCAGAATACGCATCTAGAGTACTTAGTCGATGTTCAAGATTTTGAATACGGTTTAAAATGTTATATATTTCTTTTAATTTACCTACGTATTGTTCTATCTCTTTCTCTTTGCCGTCCCCGTCTTTAGCTCCAAGTTTTGACAAGTCTGTTCCGCTGTCTGCCATTGAAGCAACTAAATTATACATATTTCCTAAACTTTGTTTCTTTAATTTAAAGTCATTGATGGTATTTGAAATACGGTCGTTTTGTTTTTGTAAAATAGCAGCTGCCTCGCTTGCTTTAATATTTCCTGCGCCATCGCCTGCGTATTTTAATCCAGACCCAGCGTAAGAACTCCAAGTTGCTTGAGCATTAGCAAAAGCAGTATTAATAACGCCTTCTGCGGCTTGAGGAGTTAGTTCTCCTGTAATAACTTTTCCCATTGCTTCAGCGACTGCAGTAAATGCTGCTACTGATGTTCTAGCATAATTTTGACTGTCTACTGATAAATCTTGATAGTAACTTCCTATATCAGCAGCCGCAACTTTCATTGCGTCATTATATGTTTTTGCACCTTGAGTCTCAATATCAGTTAAAGCTATGTCAGCTTCTCCTTTGGCTTGTAACCATTTTATCATGGTGTCATTAGCCTTCCACTCAGCCTCTAACATGGTGATTTGAACATCAAACTGTGCATTTTTAGCCAATAGTTGTTTCTTAATACCTTCTAATTGAGATTTAACTAAAGCCTCTTCTACTACTTGTAATGATTGAACAGCATCTCCGTTCACTCCTATTGCTCCAGTTACTTCGTTAAATCCAAGCTCCATAGCACTTAAAGCATTAATCACATTTTCTAATTGACCTGCTGCAGCTAAATCATCAAAACTGTTAACTAATTTATCTAACACATCACAGAAATCAGCAAAAGTTTCTAAAGACATGCCACCAGTCTCATTGATTTCTTCCATAACCTTGTTTAGGGTTTGTAAGTCACTTGACATATCACTTATTTCATCAGCCAGGTCGCTCCATGTTCTATCTCTTGGAACAGTTAAACCGTCCATTGCTTTGTCAAATTTTTCTTGTAAAGCATCTTCTAGGTCAGTACCTCTATTAGAAGCAATTGCATTAGACAACTGAGTTAAATATTCAGAAGCCCCTTCTTCAGCGCTTCTAGCAAAAGCCTGTTTTAAAGCTCCTAAATCTAAATGGTCTTTTAAGAAATCAATAGACTTTAATCCGTCTACGTCTTCTAAAGCACCTACCGAAGACAAGAACACATTCATTTCATTGGTTGTACTAGATATAATTTCTTTTAAATCAACCAAATCTCTATAAATCTTATATCCAGCCTCATCATCTTCTGTATATTTTAAACTATCTTGTGTTAATTGTACTTCGGCCATATGATACTGAACTTCTTGCCATGCTTTGTCATGAGCCTCTTTATTATTTTTCGCCCATTCTTGCCAAGCCTGTAAGTTCTCGTCGGTTTGATTGTCTAAATATGTCTGTAAAACATTCTTTCCATCTTCTGGTAAATATTTCTTTAAGACTTCTACTGGGTCTGTTTCCAATCCGGCTTTCTCTACAAGCCAATCTCCAACCTCTTTAAAACCTTGGTATTTTTCAATTTGTTCGTCTAGTTGCTTCATGATGTTATGTACATTTTCTTCGGCATTTCCATAGGCAAAATCAGCTATGGCATTTTTCATTATTTCAATTTGTTGTACAGTTAATCCAGCAGCATCTCCCCAAGCTTCAACAAATCCAGAAATACGGCTCATGGTTTCTTCATAGGTAAGCCCTTCCATAGATTCTTGTAAACTATATACAAATTCATACATAGATTCCGCTTCTGCATCACTAATAGCGGCATTAATTTCTTCTGATGTCTGAGCTATAAAGCCAGAAGCAGTAAATCCTTTGGAGAAATTATCAGAAGCTTCTTTAGCTGAATCTAAAATGGCTGTTTGTAAATCTTTATTAAACTGTTCAAAATCATCTTCACTAAATAAATTATTTAATTCTTCATCCAAATCTTTTGAAAAGTTAGTCATAATTTTTCTCAATGATGTTGAGTTGCCAGAAAAGAATTGGTCATAGAAGCCACTTTTCTTACCAAATAGACCATACCCTTCTTCCTGTTCTGTTTTCAATACTTCTTGAAAAGCATTCATTTTTTCAACATCTAAATCATTAATAGCATCGTTTAATTCATTTATATCTAAACTTAAATTACCATATTGGTCCTCTATATATTCTATATCCAAACTTTCAGCTAACGATTGAGTTACTTCGTTTAACTTTTCCTGCTCTTCTGTTGTTAGATGTGTTTGTTTTTGTAAATCTTTATATTGAGTTACTAGTTTATTAACACTCTTTTGAGTAGTGACTGTTGTTTGATATTCGTCAATAGAATCCATTACTTTGTCTACAGATTCTTTTAATTTTTCATTTCCGTTAGCAAATGTATCATATAGAGTCATCCCTAAGTTTATTAATTCCCCAATAGCTACAATAGCCGCTCCTATACCGGTTGAAATTAACGCGCTCTTAGTTGCTCCAGCAGCCATTCCAACGGCCTTAGATAATGATGTTACAGCTTTAATTCCTTGGAATCCTGCAACGGCTAATTGGCTTATCATAGTACCACTTGTACCTATAAAAGAAAGCACTTTGTTTGAAGAACCAGATAATGATGTAAATGCCATAGACATTCCAGTAATCAAATTAGTTGCCGTATCTAATGAACTGCTTAATTCTTGTTGTTTTTTAATTAGCTCATCTTGGCGAGTTTTTAAATTATTAATTGCAGCTGTTTTTTGATTAATGGTGTTCATGGTATCTTCCATGGCTTGTTTATTTTCTTTTTCTGCTTTCTTTGTTGTAGTAGTCGCAGTATTTAATTCATTATATTTAGTTATTAATTCTTGTAATTCTAGTTCCAAAGTATTAATAGTTAAGTTGTTAGCCTCTATTTGAGACCCTATTTCCGCATACTCTGAAACTCCTTGTTTAATTTTAGTAATTAAACCAGTTAATCCTTTTTGTCCTTTTCCTAATACCCCTGCGTTTTCTAGTTGTTTTTTACTCCACTGAGTTATTCCAGTAATTAAAGGAGCAATTTGTTTACGCATTAATATTAAAGATGATATCATTAGGCTTAAAGGCTTATTACCTCCACTAACTGTTTTTAATAATTTTGTTAATGTAGTAATTACACCCTTAATCACAGAACTGTCTGTAAGATTTGATACAAATTCTTGCCAAGCTACGTTCAATTCTTTTGTTTTAGATTCTACTGATTCCATTGCTTTGGCGTGCATTAATGCTTGCATTCCAGCACTGTTTTCAGACTCTTCTGCCAATTCTAATACTCTGTCCCAATTTTGCATCAAGGTGATGAAACGAGATTGTTGACGAGTACCAGCTATAATTGTTCCTAAATAAGCTTGAGTATTTCTATCTAATGACTGCCATTTAGGTCCTAACTCAGCAAATACTTCTTCTAAGTCTCTCAACTCACCCTTTGCATCTCTTAATGCAACTCCTACTGATTTTAATGCTGTTTCTACTTGGTTAACATCGGTGTCTCCATCCTCTGTAGTCCCAGCTTCCTTAACTTGTTGCATACGAGACATAATTGTCTTTAATGAAGTACCTATGTTTTCTGGTGCTTCACGTGTCGCTTCAACCATTGTAGCTATGTATGCTAAATAGTTATCCATTCCAACACCAGCTTGGTTAGCTTGTGCTGCTGCTTTTGAGAATGCTGTAGATAATTCGTTAATATCAGCTGCAGATGCTGCTGCAACTTGATTAAATTTATCGGCTACACTAGCGGCGTCTTCTGCTGCTAAACAATAACCATTGATAGCTGCAGTTAATTTATCTGCTGCATCTGTAGCATCTATTCCCGCAACCTTAGCGAATTGTGCTGTAACCTCTGTCATTTCCAACACTTCTTTAGTACTTAAACCTTGTTGGAAATATAATACAGCTGATTCAGTAATGTCATCAATAGCCATTCCTGTTTGCTCAGCCATTCTAATAAAATCACTAGTTAAATTATTAACTGATTTTGAGCTCAAATCAGAAACTACATAAATAGCATTTAACGCGCTATCTAAAGATTTGTAAAATTCATATGAATATTTTATCAATTCTTTAAACTGTCTTACAACTCCAGCCGCACTGAAAACTATCCCAAATTGACCTAAAATCTCTTGTACAGTCATTTGAGCTTTAGCTAATTCTTCAGCCTCTGCAGTAGCCCTAGGCAATTCATCATTAAAGCCTCTTGCAAGATTTTCTGATGAATGTGCAACCTCATCTATTAATCCATCAAGTTGAACTAAAATTGACATCCATTGCTTATAAACTTCAGGGGTAACAACCACACCCTGAGTTTTTGCAATTTGTTTATTAAGATAATCTTGACTACTTCCAACAGTAGATTGCCCAGTAATGTTTTTTGCTGCGCTGTTTTGCTCTGTAATTTTATTACTTTGAGCGTTAATTTGTTTTAATAATTCTAAAACACGTTTTAGCTTAGTTTCATCTAAACCATTCGCCTCTAGCCATTCGGTTTGGTTTTTGGTCAATCCTTGTTTGTTTGCTTTTCTGGTTTGTATGCCAGATAGCATACGTTTTGATAGCTCATAATCGATACCAGTTTCTTCCTGCATTTTTCTAATAGCAGAATCCCTACGAGTTTGAGCTCCTTTTTGCCCAGAAGCTAATTTATTGATTTCTTCAAGCTGTTTGCGATATTGTTCTAATTGTTTTGTTGCATCTTTGTTTTCTTTACTGTCAAAAATATTTTGTAACGCCGATTTCATACCACTCATGAAACGAGTGCTTTCTTGTATTTTACTGTTAATAGAATTAAAGAAATCGGCATATTGTTTTGCACTAAACCCTTTCTTACCTAATCCTTCTCCCATTTTGTTCAAATTAGATAAAACATCACGGAAACTACGATTCATTTCCGTTTCAAACTGTTTGGTTAGAGAAGAGCCAAAGTTTAATTCTTTGGTAGCCGCTTGTAAATCTTTAACTAGTTTAGTAGTATTGCCAACAAAAGAAACATTAACCTGCATTTGAGCATTTACTCTTTTACTATTCATCTATTTCCCTCCTCAACAAAAAACAGCGTTTATTCAACGCTGTCTGCTTTTTTCTCTAAACTGGCTCTTTGATATTGTTGCACCAATGCCTCTAACTTATCATTGGCAGCGCTAGCCTGTTTTTCCATTTTTTCTGTACGTCTTTCAAACGCCTTTTCGGCTATCTTAGCAGTTTCTACTAAGGCCTCTTTTTTATTTACTTCATCCATTGTTCCTAATATAGTAATCATTGAATCGATAACTCCGGCCAATGAATGTTGTCTATCCCAAACCTCTTGACATTTTTGTAATAATACCTTTAGCATATAGTCATAGGCTTGTTTTATGTCTTTATTATTAGCTGTGATTGTATTAAAAAATGGTTCAATCTCTTCTTCAAGTAAATCAATTAAATTACGACCATCATCATTGCATAATTGTATTAAATCCTCATCAATAATTTTATCAATCATAGCCATCATTAAATATATTCTTTTTTCAGTCTCTAGAGACCCTTCTCTCCCTTCCAGTAACATCATTGCATGTAACAAAATACTATGTTGTAATGTTAGTGAATTAACATCTATTCCTTTTTTTAATGTGAATGTCATATCTTTTTCCCTCCTATTTTGCGCTACCATACCATAGCCAATCTTTATTATAAGCTTTACCAATATAAGTTGAGTTATTTTTCTTTTTAATTTGCAAAGCATTTTTAACAACCTGGTCTTTTAAGTCAATAAGAACCTGGGAAGACCACATCCCCTTATCTTTAAAAATGTAAATCAAAATTTTTGGAGATTTTTTACCAATAGCGTAATGGGTTTTAGCTGATTGTAAATTATCTTTTCCCTTTTCTTCGATGGCTTTTAAATAAGCCTTGAACCAGGTATCATCACCATAATACGATATACTTCGCGACAACCCTCTTTGGATTTCATTTATAATTTGACCACCAAGTTCATCTATATTATTAAAATATTCTCCTGTCTGACTAATAATTTGAGCCCTATTGGTAGAATACTTGGCATCAATTAAAACCGGTATTTTTAACCCGTTAATAGTGAATACTATATCTCCGTGCTTTTTATAATAACCCATCCCCTCAAAATCAAACTTTGTTTTTAAATGAGATAAGGTGGAGCCACCTCCTTGGTCTAATGTTAAACCTTGCTCATCTTTTAGAGCCTGTATTAACATCGCTTCAAATACAGCTCCATCATTTGCCTCATCGGTTAAGATTTTACCTTCTGCTTCAAAACTTTTTATTGTTTTATCATAATATTCTCTAGCATATTTATTATCATCTTGTAAAAAAAGATGGTGCATCCAATATTCGTTCTTTAATCCTCCTACCACATTATACATATCAGTTGGTAGTAAATACAGTCGACTCTCTGAAACGCCTAAGTGTTTAGATAAATCCATTCTAAAAGTTTTTTCATAACTTTCTAATGCCTTTATGTATTTATCAATTATGCTGTTTATTTCAACTTCAAAATTATTCATCAAACATCACCCTCTCAATAGCCCTATCTACAGCCTCTAGTGTATCTTGTTCGCTTTTTTTTGCTAGGGTTTCCGCCCATGATTGTCTCTGGTCGGAGGTCATTTTTTTTATTTGAAAATAGGTAAAATATCGTTTATCTCCAATTGGTTGATATTGGCCTGGGCGTTTACCATTCTTATATTTTGTTGAAGTTTTAATAGACTTAACATTGGCCGCCTCTTCCCACCAATTCCCAGACAAGTCTGTACCTTTGTAAAACTCAAACTCATATAATATTCCTTGTTTACCTAGTACTCTTTTAGTTTTAGACCTATCTATTTGAGCATTCCAAGTATTGATTGTCCACTTAGCCATATCTAAATCACCACTATTGTAGCTATATTTTTATTCAATTCTCCACCTTCGGCAATAGATTTAACCCTAATTGGTGTAAACGAAGCTTTTGAACTGTCGTTTATTGATAGAACCATATCTGTATCTACTTGGACTTTGTCACAGTGAATATAAACAGTATGCTTATCGTCATTCTTTAAATCAACTGCATCAATATAAATATCCATAGCACAGAATATGTTATTGTGGATTTGTTTAATATTGGAAATAGTTTTAGCATCAACTTTATATGTATAAGTTACAAAGTAAACTTCTCCTTCTTCAGCCCCATCGATTACAATTGCGCCTGTCAGATTATCTTCGCCGTCTACTTCAAAACTATATTTTGCATGTTCTAATAATATATTTTCATTATCAGCTGACTTATATAGATAAAACCTATCAATACCTGGACTTAACTCTGGTATAGCTGATAAAATAATTCTACCATTCTTATCGGCAGTTAAATATTCGTTTCCTTTTATTTTAGTTTGACCTGGCACTTCGTCATTAAAACCATATATATATGACCATAAAGCATATAACACCGACCCTTCATTGATAACAAAATCTATATTGTTAGTAATTCCAGCGGTCCCTATATGACCTTGAGCATCATTAACTCCTACTGGCTTAGACACAAACGATAAATTTGATAGTGCTGGATTATTAATAACCATTACTGGCTCTCCAACTTCAAAGTGTTTGTTCTTGATTATAGCTCCCTCAGGCATACTTAAAATAATTTGAGAAACTTCTTGCATTCTTAATTGTTCTATCATAATATCGTTCCTCCTCTAATTTATAGTAGCGAAAGAATCCCCTTTCTTCATTATTGTTTCTTTACTACCTTATTGTATCATAAAATAGTATTTTTGTCAAGAAAAAATTGCAAAAAAAATAAGAGAGAGAAGATATTTCTTCTCTCTATTTTAGTGAGTATTATTCTCCAGCTTCTTCTGTAACTACTTCGTAGTTTTCATTTAATGGATATTTTACTCCAGTTTCTGTAAGACTACCGTCTACAGAGTCTACTGTTACTTCAACTGCTGGTACACGTTTAAATGAACCATCGAATTGTCCGTAAGTTTCATCTCCAGATTTTCCTTCTACTCTTAATTGACGGAATTTAATCATTTGTCCTTCGTCATCTCTTAAAGCTTTTCCTTTGAATGAGAATACTACAGCTTCTGTAGCAGCATTTAAGTTGAATGAGAATGAACTGTCTAATTTAAGTTTAGGAATTTCAATTTGGAAGATGTCGTTTAATCCAGTAAATTGGTTGAATAATAAAGTGTCACCAATAAATCTGTAAGTTCCAGCGAATTTGTCAGCTAAAACAGTGATTTCAGTTAACTCTTCAGTTTTTGTTGGGAATCCCATTTCGTATTCATAGAATACTCTGAAAGTAGCTTCTCCAACTACGCTGTCTTCTTTGTAGTTATGGAAGTCAGCTAATGTAATAGTGTCAGTTTCTTCAGGTAAAACTTCGTCTAATCTTGTAGCTGTTGATAAAATACCATCAACTAATTGAGCAATGTAAACGTATGAACCTTTACGTGCTTTTCTTTCTAATTTGATAGTAGCATCTTTGTCAGCAACTTTAACGATTTCACTATTAACCATTTTGATTTTGTCTTCATTAGTTCCTTCTTTTAATTCTCCACCTGTTAAAACAGCTAAAGAGCTCATAGTCATAATAGCATCGTCGAATTGAACGTTGATTGCTTTACTGTGAGATACAGAAGCTAATGTAGCGTTACCTTGTCCACCTTGGATGTCTGTTACTTCAGCAGTTCCTTCAAGAGTTGTAACTTTTAAAGTGTCGAAGTACATAACTGGGTATTTAGTAACTAAGTCATAAAGAGTAACATCACAAACTGTAACTGAAGCATATTTTCTTCCTTGAATATCTAACATCTTATATACCTCCTAAGTTATTGTCAGTCCAGCCAAAACTTGCTTGTTTGGCCTTCATCAGAACTGATATATGGACTTAAAGCGGTTCGAAGCTCGAACGTTTGTATATCCACATATTTCTGTAAGAGCATATTGAATTGTAGCATGGTCATATTATACACTTGCTCAAATGTATAGCCTCCGACAGCAACCAAGCCCAATATCCTATTACCGAGGTAGTCCTCTGGCTTTTTGTCTGGATTTTTAGTTTGTTCTATTTTCTTTTCGGCAGCTTTCATTTTTTCAATCATCTGACGCTCACGCTCAGACATATTGTCAGTTTCATGATATTGGCTTCCATCCTCCGAAGCACTGGACTCAGGAATAATACGGAAACAAAGCTCCTTCATTAATAAATAGAAAGTTTCATCCAGGATTACTCCTGAACTCTTCTCCCCTATATATATAGTGCCGCTTAAATCATAAAACTCCACTTTTGATTTAAGTAACACATTGCAAGATATGGCAAAGGTTTGTCTAAAAACAGGAGCTGAAAATAAATACGCTTTCCATAAAGTATAGTCATCTAGCTCTTTAACCTGTTCATTTTCTTCCATTACCATATCTTTTCGTTTAAGGGCCCATATATTTACTATAGACCAATAAGTAGTTTCGCCCATGTTTGTAATTTCTTCTAAAGTAGGTTGATAAAAATTAATACCTTTTGTAACCGGTATCGGTTTCCCACTTAGAACTTTGGCCAAACTAATCATCTATAACAGCTTCAAATAATAACCTGTACCCAACCAAAATGTCAGATAACTGAGCATTTACTAGTCCTGTACAACGATATTTTACTCCTCCTGTTTGAACTAACTTATGTTTCATTAAGTTACTAATAACATGGGCAATTTGTAATGGTCTTATGCCTTCATTGATAATCCATTGATTCCCTGGAGTAAAAATATCTATAGCAAGAGTTGGGTTTAGCGTATCAGTTTTAGCACTCTCATCAGCAGATACTAAGGTTACTACTACTAAACTTCCCTCCTCCTCATCATAAGGTAAAAGAGGGGTTCTAGCTATTTGTTTATCACGAAGGTCTTTTTTAATTTCTTCTGTATGTTCTAAAGGTTTTTTAGTTGTGATAGTTAATAATTTTTTTAATTCTTGGCTATCATTAAATAATGTAATCATTCTATAAATGTCGTTATTAACGTCTAAAAAGCTATCTGTTTCTTGAACATTTTTATTTAATATCATAAACCCTATCCTCCTATACCGTTCTTATATAAATTACTTTATCTACAGAAGTTTCTCCTACTGTAAAAGTTAATATAATCTTACCAGAATATTTATCCTTAACGCTAACGCGAACACCTATTGTTTCATTATTATCATTAATTATAGCATCAACAGATGCACGAATTTTTGATTGAATTTCATATGTATAAGTAAATGGTTCCCCACTAGACAATGTATAGTCCTCATAATTATTCCATTCTACATAATCACTACCCTCAATAAATAATTGAGCAACTTGTTTATCATGTTCTTCACTAACGATAATTGTAAAATCTTCTGTAATAGTGTTATTTCTGTTTAAAGTAGCCGTAACAGTAGCTGTACCGATACCTCTACCAATTAATTTATTTCCATTAACCTCAACTATAGTTGGGTCACTTGATGTAAGTGTAACATCTTCTTCTACTCTCACACCATCTCTTAAAGTAATTACAGGTAATTCCATAACATCCCCTGCATAAAGTTTCACTTCTTCACCTATTTCATTATGTAATACATATTCATATTCATCTGCATATGCAATACCATTAACTAAATCATCGGTATCTAATGTTTTATCATCAACCAATGAAAGAATAGATACATTATCAATAGACACATTATCCACATTTGTAACACGATAACTTTGTCCCTTAATAACAAATCTCATTTCTGGATGTAATTGAGTAATGTCTGCTGGTTGTTGAGTAGCAGCCATCATATTCCAGTCTGTATCATGCATAACTATATTATCAAATACTCTGTTTACATCCGGTGTAACTCCCAAAGCATTTGTAATACGGCCTGAACGTATATAAGCAGGTTGTATATGTAATTCTTTGGTTTTTTCATCTATCCATTTTAAATACCCGGTACAACGATATGCTATACCATTAAATCCGGGTTGGTCTGGACGAAACATTTTCTTTAGAACTATCCATTCATTATCATCCCATTTAAAGATAGTTCCTTTATCTAAACCTACCTCAAGTGGAGCTATAACATTAGCTGCCTCATATTCTTGAGTAGTTTTTGTTGATAGAATAGCAACATCATGGTCGCTATAAGTTTTACTATCTTCATCATATACAGAAATAGTAAAACCATATTGGCTATCTTCTATCAATGATATAATACTTTCTGTTACCTTTGTTTTAACATATTCTCTTTTACTACTACCTTTGAAATTGACTCTATCTTTATATTCTTGTAAGCGTGTCGACATAATTTATGACCTCAAATATAGTTTGTCTAAAATTGGTAAAGTCTATATATTTCAAAGTAATTATTTTTAGTACCAAAGTACCTTTTACCTCTTCGGTAAGTATGTCATTAAAGGTAATTTCTGAAAGTAGTTCATCATAGATAGTATGCCAATGTTTGCCCTCTTCTCTCCAACATAACATTTTATATAGGCTTGAAATGATATGTTTATAGATAACTTTTTTATCCATAAGTTTTCCCTCCTATTTGTTATTCTCTATTGTTTTGGATAGGGTCATTCTCGTCCCCATTGTGGATTGTAGGACCTGGAGTATAATTTCTTCCCGCAGCTCCTTTTTCTAAACCTCCAAAGTTTCCAACAATACTTACTCTCTTATATGTATACTCAGTTAATGCCTTTCTCATATCTGCTAAATATTGTTGATATATAGTTGTTAAATTACGTAAGTTTTCATTTGGTGAATAAGTTTTAATACCCGCATCATAATATTGTTGTTCAATTTTTCTACTACTGTTAATATAACGTTCTAACCAAACTGGTTTCATACAGATGGCAAGAACCTCTATCTCATCATCTGATAAAGTTTCATAGAAAACGCGCCCTCTTTCGTCGCGTTTTCTTAAGTTATGCTCTGAAATTCTAGCGAATGAGTTGATTGCGCTTAATAATAATGGATAAAGCGCAACATGCAGTTTCTCTTCGTCTAGTGACGCCAAATATTCGTCCTCTATTTTAGATAGAAAACGAACATAGATGTCATAGTATTCTGTAATCTTCATTATTTAGTTTTTAGAGATGATGACTTTTTAGTAGCAGGTTTTTTAGTTCCTGATTTTTTTGTAGTAGCAGGTTTTTTAACAACTAGTTTTTCTTCAACAACTGGTGCTTCGATAACTTCTTCTTTAACTTCTTCAACGATAGGAATAATAACTTCTTCTTCTTTTACTTCTTCATAAGGTACTTCTTCAATTACTGGAGTAATAACTACAGCAGGAGCTTCACCTACTAAGAATAAAGCGATTTCATCTTCAGTTAATCCCATATTAAATAATGCGTCAGCTGTGATGTTTCTAACTTTTACTTTTCCTTCATTAAAGAATGTTTTACTTGCAGGATAGTCTATAATATCTTGTAGACTAACTGAGCTAATTCTGATTTTAGCATCTTTCTCTAATTGATATCTTCTACCTTGAGTGTCTTTTAATCCTATTGGACACCCTGCTACGTTTTCTAATATAATTGTTCTGTCATTGTTCATATTGATTCCTCCTAAAAAAATGTAAAAAAATTTAAGAGAAGGACTCTATGAGTCCAACTCTTTTTTATACCTTGTGTTTAGATTAAACTAATTCTGTATTTCTGTAGATTCCCCAGTAGTTATTAGCTACTACAGCTACGTCAAACATATGTTGAGCAGATACTTCAACAGAACCATCTTGTAATCTTTGTTCGTCGATTAAAGTACCACCTTCAATACCGATTTTAACTGGTTTTTCTTTTCCAGCTGGCATAATGTAAGCATATTGGTCGTCAACTAATTTTTCTTCGTTGTTTTCGTCAACAAATGATTGACTTAATAATACAACGTTAGTTCCTTTGTAACGTCCAACGTATCCCATTTCTCTTACATCGTTGTAGTCTTGAAGTGCTGTCATTGGGTTAGCATCTCCAGCCCATCCTGGTTGATTGTATAATGTTGCAGCGAATGCTCTTGTACAATAAATTGTAACTGAATCTCCGTAAGCAGCAACTGTATTGATGATTTTGTCGAATTCAGCAGCTACAAATCCAGCTTGTTCTGCTTTGTTAGCAGCTGGTCTGTCTTCTGCGTTGATAGCAGCTTTTAAAGCTCCTTGAACTTCGTTATAGATACTGTCAGATAATCCTTCAATGATGATGTCCATTAATTCAGACATATCAACACGTCCAGCTAAGAAATCTCCTAATTCTAGGATAGCTGCACCAGCGTATACTCTAGGACTCATAGTGATGTCTCTTGAATCTACGTTGAATGTTCTGTAAGTACCATATTCTCCAGCAACTGTTACGAATCTTTTACCACGGCTTACACCTGTTCTTTGTTTGAAAACGATTTTTTCTCCAATGTTAACATGTTGAACTTCAGCGAATGAACCAAATTGTGCGATAACTTTTTTAGGAACAACAACGTTAGCGATTTCTTCGATTAATTGGAATAAAACGTTTTTGTTTGCTCTATAATAACTATAGTTGTTGAATGCTTTAAGTTCTTCTCTTAAAGTTTCATTAACATCGCTAATACTGTATTCAGCTGGAATGTTTTCGTTAGTTGCAGCTGCAATACCTAATTCTATTAATTTACTTAATTCCATAGTCTTGTGTCCCTCCTTATTTAATTACTCTGTAAAGTTTTCCTTCTTTCCCATTAGGTAAGATATCTGTAGGGATTAAAGAAGTAGTAACTTCTACGATTCCTTCTGGTAATGTTTCACCAAAATTATAATCTGTGAAGAATAAGTCTCCAGCTGTTAATTTGTATAATCTTGGTAAGTATTTGTCATCGCTAGTTTCATATCTGAAATTTTCCATTCCTGATTTTCCATCTTCGTATCTACGAGGATTAGAGAAGTGTAAATATTTTGCGTTAACACATGTAGCATCATCATACTCACTAACGATTTCGTCAGTGGCAGCTTTGATATAAACAATAGCACCGTTTTCTAATGCTTTGATTCCGTTGTCATCTGCGAATTCGTCAGCTAATTTGCATTGAGCTTCGATTTCACCAGTTTTACGGCTAGCTACTTTAGTTAATTCAACGATTGAATATTTTGCCATATTAAATATACCTCCTATTATTTACCTTGTTTGTGACGTTTAACTAAATCCCAAGCACTGTTTCCTAAATTGTTATCAGCAATATTAATATTTAAACTGAAGTTAGTTTCAGTACTTGCTTCTTCAGCAGCGTCCTCTTCAGCAGACATTTGTTCAACAAGAGCGTGTCCTAATTCAGCTTTGATTTCTTCTAATGAATAATTGTCTACTTCGTTGGTCAATTTCTCAATTAACTCTTCGCTCTCTAATTTAGTAGAGAACTTGTTTATAATTTCTAATTTTTCTTTCTTTGTGTATTTGTTTAATGAATTTAGAGCTTCATTATACTCTTTTTCTAATGATTCGTATTTAGCTGTTAAGTCAGCATATAAAGCTTGGTAATCTTCACTACCTTCTGGTTTTTCTTCTTCATCATCCTTTTCATCTGCTTCGTCTTCTTTATCTTCTTCATCTAAAGAGCTTTCACAAACGCAAGGGTTCTTTCCACACTTTTCACATGTTTCTTCTTCAGCTTCTTCTTCAGTAGCTTCAAATTCAACAGCTTCTGGTGCTTCTACAGTTTCTACGATTTCAGTTTCTTCAGCAACTTCTTCTTCGGCTTCAACTTCTTCAACTTCAGCTTCAGTTTCAATAACTGTTTCAGTAGCTTCAACTTCAACTGTTTCTTCAACAACTTCAGTTTCAACTTCTTCTACAACTGCTTCAGTAGCAACTTCTGGTTCTACAATATCAGTAATGTTATCCATAACGTCTTTACCTCCTTCAATACTTCTTTGTGTTTCCTCAATATATAGTGCATATGCGCTAACCATATTACTAAAAGCAGTAATAAATTGTGCGTCTTCAAAACATGGTTCAACGTCATCACCTAATACAGTAATACCAGCAAATTCAGCATAAGTAATTCTGTAATAAGTAGTAGACCCCTTTCTTTCAAAAGTACCTTTCATTGTTCTAGGATTTAATTCCATAGATAAATGTTTTTCATTTGTCAGAATGTCTTGAGCTTCTTCGAAACGCCCATCCCAAATAACCACATCAACTTCAAGATATTCCTTGTCGTTTTCGGTTACCCATGTAGGATGTGGGTCTAATGGTATAAATCCAAAAGCACTTGGGTTTTCCTCATGTCCTTCGAAATCGTTTGTCTCATAATTAAAAGTACCAATAACAGGTGTACCTGGAATTGTAGATGCTAATTGCTCAGCAACTTCGCCTTCAATTATTGAACGGTTTCTGTTTATACCTTTGTAGAAGATACGAGCTCTTCCCATTGAGAATACACTATTGATTTTGTTAGGAGTACCTAATAAATCAACTGAAAAGGTTGCATACTTATGTAATTCATTCATTGTAGCTCCCTCCTATAAACTCGTTTCCTTCGCTATAGTGGAATCTTTTTTATCTTTATCATCCAATTCTGGACGTCCGTTATCTTTCTCACTGGCTTTTTGTGCTTCTTTATTACCAGTCTTAGTTTCACCATTTACACCATTGTCGGATTTGGCACTCATGGTATGAGAACTTTGTAGGGGTATAAGTTTCTCATCTAAGTTTAGAATATCGTTTTCAAAAGTAGTTAGAGATTCTATATAACGTTGTTTAACTCCCAAAGCTACTTGTGGAACTATTTTACTAAATCCGTATTGAGCTCCTTCAATATAGCTTCCTATCATTTCCTCTCTATTTTTATAGGAGATGTCCAAATATGAAAATACAAATTTGCTATTTTTTACAATTTTTTTATTACAAATTGTCCCTAAAAAGAAGTTCATCCATACAGCAATTTGTTCACGAAGTTTGTAAACAAACATAAGGTCTCTGTTTTGTGATTCGGATAATGTACCAGCTGTAGTTGAATTAAATAATTCAGCAGATACACCAGCATCATCATAAAATTGGTCATAATAAGTTTGTAAGAATTCATAGTTCTTTGTTGCATCTCCCGTCTCGCCTAATGATAAGACATCAATTTCTTTTGCTAATGTTGTAATAGCATCAACATTATTTTTCTTAGCAGCAACTGCTTTTAAGTTTTTGTGGAATTCAGAAGCTAACTCTAAATCTATTTCAGGATTACCTTCTTTGTCGATGTCAATTAACTGAACTAATAATTTTGTTAAGTTAGTTGCCACATAATCATCTTTTAATGGTTCTAATTTTTCAATACGTGCTACTTCCTTAATTAAGAAAGCTAATGGTGGTCTTCCATCATAAGTTGAAAAAGCTATACCATTTTCTACAGGAACAATAAACCATTGATTCGCATTTTTTCCTGACTTATATTCTTTATAAGCATTACGCAATGCTTTTGGATATTGTTTTAATACCTCATCAATTGTAAGAATGCAGTTCTTTGTTAATTCAGCCATTGCTGTATCAATAAAGGTTAAATCAATAGCAAATATATTTACAGCAGGAGTTCCAGCTGTTCCTATAATTCTACAATAATCTGTTGGTAGTTTAATAGTTTTAAAATACGAATTGGCCCCCTTTCTATATTCTTCACAAAAATAATAAGTTTCACCCTCGATTAATAAATCTAACAACGCTCTGTTTGTAAATGTTTCTACTTGGATGTCTTCATCTAGTGTTCTAAGCACAGCATTATAATCTTTCATCAATTTCTTTTTGTTTGGTTTCTTCGTATCGTCAAATATTGGACTAACTATATAATTATTATAATATATATATGCAAAATATTCTAGGATACGTCTGTATAATGGATTAGAGAAATAAATACGAGAATACTTTCTCCATGATGCTACATCAGACATAGGAGTCTTTAATATATCATCTGGTTTTAATCTATCTAATAATCTTCTACCTTTAGTGGTTGAATCTCCTAAAGGAATTTCTACAGTACCATTACCAACAGTAGTTCCCATATTGGCGATTGACTTTCTAAATTCATTTAATTGTTCCTTTGAATAATTAGTAAATTTTCCTTCCATAAAACTTTTTCACCTCCTAATTTAAAAAACTAAATTGAGCCTTACTCCAG
>ULXU01059025.1_pt1 | contig 100299 bp, 96 predicted proteins | sample 1961521 | NCBI WGS metagenome assembly ULXU01 (sample SAMEA4835845, study PRJEB28245) | human gut metagenome | biome: gut microbiome; material: fecal sample | place: Denmark | collected 2008
TTGTGCCTGAACACGATTAGGTTGTGACGAATTAGATTTACCAAAAAAATTAAATAAGCCCATTACACTGTCCTCTGATATAAGCATAGCATTCAAAATAATTTTTGTCATTAATATCAACTTAATATTGCTTTACATAAATTAAGAATATGAAATAAAAAACATCAAAAGCCGAAAATCCGCCCAAAAAGCAAAAATTTCATGATTTGAAAAAGTAATATTATATGAAAAATTTTTACAAAAACATCTGAAAGTAGTCAAAGCGTTATGTTTGTGTTATGTTGTTGATGTCGTTTTTAATAAACGGCATGAAAAAAGAGAAAAAACAGATTAATAAAGGAAAAACAAATGGCATTACCTAACGTAGCATATTTTTCAATGGAAATGGCGATTGACCAATCATTGGCTATTTATTCAGGCGGTTTGGGTTTCTTGGCAGGTTCACACATGCAATCAGCAGGATATCTTCAAATGCCTATGGTCGGCGTTTCTATTCTTTGGTCATACGGTTATTACGATCAACGTATCGGCGAAAACGGAAATGTTGAAGTCGCTTATATCCGTAAGCACTATGACTTCTTAACTCAAGTATCTGCAACAACTGATGTTGATATTTTCGGAGAAAAAGTTAAAGTTAAAGCGTTTAAAGTAGACCCCGAACTCTTCGGAACTTGCCCGATTTACTTATTGACAACAGATGTTCCTGAAAACTCAGAATGGGCAAGAAGAATCACTCACAAACTTTATGATTCAGATGAAAAAATCAGAATTGCACAAGAAACAGTTTTAGGTATCGGCGGTATCAGACTCCTTCAAGCAATCGGCGAAAAATTCGATTGTATCCACATGAACGAAGGTCACGCACTTCCTGCCGCATTTGAACTTTTGAGACAATACAAAGGCGACTTAGACAAAGTAAGACGCAGAACAGTATTCACAACTCACACTCCTGTTACTGCCGGTAACGAAGTTCACTGGGTTGACACATTACTCCAAGGCGGTTTCTTCGCAGGAGCATCAAGAGAAAAAGCAGTCGAACTCGGCGGTGAACAATTCTCACTTACAGTTGCAGCACTCAGAATGAGCCGTTTGGCTAACGCTGTATCACAGTTGCACGGTCTCGTTGCTAACAAAATGTGGGAATGGGTTGACAACAGATGCCCGATTAGAGCAATTACAAACGCTGTAAACGTTCACTATTGGCAAGATAAGAGATTTACAGAAGCAAAAGAACTTCAAGATTATCTCGATGCAAAAGTTGAATTGAAGAGAAGAATATTCAAATTTGTTGCAAACGTTACAGGTAAGCGACTTGACCCGAACGTTTTGACAATCACTTGGGCAAGACGTTTCGCAGATTACAAACGTCCTTGGTTGCTCTTCAAAGATATGGACAGAATTAAAAAACTTCTTGACGAAAACAAAGTTCAACTTATTTTCGCAGGTAAGTTCCACCCGGCAGACGTAATGGGTAGAGAAAACTTCGACCAAATCTTGAAATACTCAAGAGAACTCAGAAACGTAGTTATTATCCCAGGATACGAACTCGACCTCAGTGCAAAACTTAAAAAATGTTCAGATGTATGGCTCAATACACCTATCAGACCGTTGGAAGCATCAGGTACTTCAGGTATGTCAGCAAACATGAATGGTGCTTTGCACTTATCAATCTTTGATGGTTGGGCAGTTGAAGGTACATTCCCAGGAATCAACGGTTACACCGTTGAATATCCCGGATTCAAAGATGAAAATCTTCCGCTCGAAGAACGTCACCAAAAAGACTACGAATGTATTATGAACATCATCGAAAAACAAATCATTCCTACGTACTACGATAAGAAACTTCAATGGGCAAGACTTATGCGTCAAGCAGTTAGAACTTCAGAAGCATACTTCAACTCAGATCGTATGGTTATTGAATACTACAACAGACTCTATAAACCTATCGCTCACGAAGCAAATGAAGGTGGCTTGGACAGTGATTTTGAAATTACCGAAAACCCCAACTACGATGATTGGACTTTCGCTAATATCAAATAATGTTTCATTCAATTTAAAAAAGGGACTTCACTCGAAGTCCCTTTTTTGTATAATGTTTTTATGAATAAATCCGAATTGAGAAAACTTTTCAAAACAAAAAGAAATACATTGGATATCGATAACTTGAGTGAAAAAATTGTAAATAATCTCTTTGAACTCGACGTTTTTATTAATGCAAAAAATATTTGCACCTACATCTCCTTCGGAAACGAAATCAATACTCAAAAAATTCTCAACCTGAAAAACAAAAACATTTACGCCCCCAAAATAATAAACGACAAAATTATAATGGTCAAATATAACCCAAACAATTTGTCACCAAACAAATACAGCATATTAGAGCCAATCAATAATGAAATTTATCTCCCTCAAGAACAAGATGTGATTGTCGTTCCCGCTCTTTCTTGTGACAAAAATTTCAATCGTCTCGGCTATGGTGGCGGTTTTTACGACGAATATCTAAAAAACACAAATAGTATCAAGGTCTCATTATTGCCCAATGCACTACTTTCAGACAATTTGCCAACCGAACCCCACGACAAAAAAATAGATATAATTATAACAGAAACAGATATTTTAAAATAACACTAATAGTGTTATCAATCATTATTCTTGGCATTTAACACAATAACACTACTTGTGTTATTTAAAACAAGACAGAAAATTTGTCAGCACAAACATACAACAGATAGTGTTATGTATAGATTTATGAACTTTTTTTATGTAATGTTTCAATAGATATTAAATCGTTGCCACACGGGATTTTTGAGGTAAAATTGTAATATAAGAATTGGGAGAATTTTATGGAATTTTTCAGAAATAATAGAAAAATCATTATCATAATCATCACGGCATGTTTTGTTGTAACACCGTTGATTTTAGCAGCAGTATCGGCATTTCAAGGATAATGCATGTTTAGAAAGTCGATAAAAATCTTTTTATCGCTAATTTTGGCTCTACTGATATTACATACGGCAGAGCCTTGTTCTGCGTTGACTTTGAGTGAAATCACGCAAAAGAGAAAAGCAACGAGAGCAAAAATCCAGAAATTAAAAATTCTTGAAACTCAAGAAACTAACAAGATGATTCGAAACCAACAAAAGTTGGAAAGAAACGAACGAGCATTGCAAAATTCGCAAGCACAATACAACAAAGCAAAGACGAAACTTTCGAATTTGGAGTACCAATTAGATGTTTCGAAAGCCGAATTTGCGAGAAATGAAGCGGTTGCACGCCAACGTATAAGAGAGATTTACAAAAAAGAGAGAATGAGCAGTTTTATGTATATTCTATCATCAAACGATGTAAATACTTTCTTAGACAGACTTTATTATCAAAGTCTTGTTGCGAAAAGGGATAAACAAAACCTTGAGCAAACGAGACAACGTGCGATGCAGATTGCGAGATTGAGAGCACAAGTAGACAACGAACGTCGATTATTGGAAACCTCTATCGACGATATGAATTCTCGAAAACACCAAATAAGAAGAGAAATCAATGGCAACGCCGCAATGATTAGCAAATTAAAGAATGACAGAGCGGCATTCGAACGTTCAGAAAGAGAACTTGCAAGACAATCAGCAAGTATTCAAGGAATGTTGTCAAAACGCTCATCACACAGCAGGGTTCCTGCTGCGACAGGGGTATTTTTAAGACCTTGTGGAGGAAGAATTACATCATATTTCGGCTATCGTATCCACCCGATTTTCAAGACAAAAATTTACCACACAGGTGTTGATATCGGAGCACCGATGGGAACACCAATTAGAGCCGCAAACTCAGGCAGAGTAATTTACACAGGCTGGTACGGAGGATACGGCAAAGTTGTAATCATTGACCACGGTAACGTCAAAGGCAGACCGACTTCGACATTGTATGCTCACCAATCAAGAATTGCAACATCAAACGGACATAACGTTTCGAGAGGTCAAATCATCGGTTATGTAGGCTCAACAGGCTATTCGACAGGCCCACACCTTCACTTTGAAGTCCGTATCAATGGACGTCCAGTCAACCCGCTCAACTATATTTAGAAAAAGGTAAACAGCGTGAAAATTCAAAATCAATTAAAACTACCAATAGTGTTATTGCTCTTAGCAATCGGAATTTCCACTCCGGCGGCGGATTTAAACAATGCTGTTTTCGAAAGAGCCTTGTACGGAACAGACTATCAAGTTCCTGAAAAAACAATTAATTTATTCGGCAACAAAACAGATAAAAAAGCAAAAAAAGAGAAGAAAAAGAAAATTGAAGTTGAACATTTCGACACAAATGCTTCAACAGAAGAACAAACATTGACTGATGCAGAGTACATAAAATCCTTAAAACGTGCGGATAAAAAGCGTATCAGAAACGACAAATTCGAATTGAACGTAACACATTCTGGTGGCGAGGTTGCAAACGAAGAAGCCAACAGTGTTTCAAACGCTGAGGATATGGTGGTTTCTGACCCGTCAGATAAAAAATTCTTCTCTAAAAACAAAAAGAAAAAACAAAAAGATAACTCGCAAAACCAACAGCAATCAGTAAATTCATCGATTATGCTCACTGCTGATGAAACAAATTACAACCCGGATAGCAACGAAATTGAAGCAATCGGAAATGCAAAATTCGAAGTTAAGGGGCAAGATTTTGAACTTTACGGCGACAAAATCATATTCTCTTACGAAACAAGCAGCGTAAAAGCATACCAAAACGTTAAAATTATCAAGGGCGATAACGTAACGACCGGTGATTTCATTTACATTGATATGAGTACGGCTTGTGGCTGGATTCAAAGCCCAGTAACCTCAAACTATTCAGTCAGCGTTAAGGCGAAAGAAGCATACGTTTATTCTGACAAAATTCAAGAAAACGACGGTGTCATAAGAATTCTTGAGGACAAAAGAATAGAGGCCGTCGGTCAAGGTTATTCAAGCATTTTAAACCAAATCTCAATGGACGTTGGGGATTCTTATCTGGCGAAGCCCGAACCGACATCGATGAAATTCAAAGTCAAAGAAATCATTGTCACACCGAAAAAAGAACACAATGACATCGTTTTGAAGGGTGTCAGTGTTTATTATAAAAAAATAAAACTTGCTGTTGTACCAGAAATCAGAATCAACTCTGACAAAAATGGTTCAGTAATGCAGACAAACGTACCAGAAATCGGGGGAGACACCATTTTGGGTATGTATGTCGGCCCGTCATTTGTTGCGGATTTGCCGTTCTCATCAACCTTGAGAGTTGCACCATTACTGATGTACGACACTGACAAAAGCCGATTAGGGGTTGGTGGTTTTGTCAATTTCTTAAACGAATACAATGACACCCAAGTTGCATACGGTACAGCAAAAAAGAATTTCACATTGAAGGGTAGACAAAAACTTACGAAGAATTTGTCCTTACTTTATACCCAAAACACATACGGAAATGAATGGTTTATGGGTGCAAGACGTCCTGCATACGGCGTTGCTTTGAATTACCGTGACAAATATTACATTAGAGATTTAGACGCTCATTTTGAACACAATTTGAGCATCGGTGCGTATGCCGACTGGAATCGTTCGAGTTTCAGAGATTCTGGCGAAGGCAGAGCAAGATGGATGGGACAATTAAACAAAGATTTCTTCAAATTCACAAACAGTGCTAACAACTTTGCCGCAGCAGGCGGTATCGGTTTGCAGGGTATGGTTTCTCAATACACATCGGGCGATACCTTTGGATTGGGAAGAATTTACCCATATATATCAACGACATTCAAGGGTTGGTCGCAATCACTTTCATACTTCCAAACTGGTGTTGGCGGCGGAACTCCATTTATGTTCGATGATTACTACTATGGGAAATCAAGTTTACAAATTATCGAAGGTTTAAGATTAAACAAATATTTGTCTATCGGATATGTTGCGACAATGTCACTTGCGGGCAGAGAATCTTATTACAGAGGCCCCGGAAAAAACACAGACATCGACAGATTTTTGCAAGAAAACCAATTTTTAATCAGCGTTGGTCCTGATGAAGCGAAAGTAACCTTAGGATACGACTTTACGAGACAATCAACCCACTTGTACTACTCGATGCTGCTGGGTTCAAAAGATATGGACATCAAATTTGACAAAACGGTCATAAACGACCCGATGTCTCTCTCTGACGAACGTAAAGAAAAAGCATTCGTCACAAGAATGAGAAACTTGAAATACAAGGTATTCCCTGCAACAAACCCGAATTTCGACAGAGCAAGAGATTTGTATCCGCAATTAATTCCTGCAAACGGAGATGAGGACATTGAACTTGATAGTGAAGATGAAATGCTTCAACAAGAACTTTGGAACAATCCGATGAATCCGCTCAATCAAATCAAGCAAAATCAAGATTTGATGCGAGATAATAGAATGTAGAAACAAAATATTTAGTTTTAAAATCGGCGATTATTTATTTTTAGCCGATTTTATTTTGCAACCGCTATCCGCTCCATCAACAAATCCATCAAAATCGTTGTCTATCCCATCAAAGCAAGAACCGACAGAGTCAAGCGATTCTGCACTCGGGTCGAATTTCAAAAATTTATCAGGAATTGCTACCCAAATTTTCAAAAATCCTTTTTTCAAATCAACAACTAATTGCATATTCTCGATTTTTAAACAATTTTCATCATTATAAACATTACCACTTTTGGTCAAATTCATTGAGCCAACGAAAGCAATCCTATCATCGATGATTACAGCCTTTGCGTGCATTTTACCAGCAAAATTTTCTGTCTTTACAGGAATACCATTTTTACGCAACAAAGTATGGACAGAATATTTGTTTCTTGCACTTGTCGCATCTGTTATCAATCGAACATCGACACCTCGCTTTTTAGCATTGATTAACTCAGTCGAAAAGTCCTTGTGTGTCGTGATAAAAGATGGAATATAAATATATTTTTGAGCCTTTTTCAATTCAGGAATTACCTGTGAAGAAATAACTTTATCCTTAGGCGAAAAATACGGCGTTATTGACGTTTGCCCTACTTTTATCGTTTTAATTTCTGTTTTAGGTTTAGCAGAATGAAATTTACCTTTGGCAAAGTTTTCAAACTCTTTTTCAAAAATCTCAGCAACCTGTTTCGAATTAATAATCAACGTAATATTCGAATTAAATCCCGAAAGACAAGTGTCAGTTACATTTGCCGTACCTGTCCAGACTTTTTGTCCGTCAAAAATCATAAATTTATTATGCATCAAGCGAAACGCTTCTTTTTTATTAAAAGAATCATCATAAACCACCGCAGCGAAAGAGTTTACCGCATTTTTAGCATAAACATTTTCTTTATAATTTTTATTATCAATGACCACCCTGATTTTTACTCCACGAGACTTGGCATTTTGAAGAGCCTTAAGAAGTTCAGGCTGATTCAAAAAATCATAAATCGCCATATCGATAGAAGTTTTTGACGAATTGATTTCCTTCAGCAAACTCCGACACATTGCAGTCGAACATTTTGAAGAAGGCTTAAGCGTTCCTACACCCATTGTTTGAAAAATTTTCACATTGCCGATGCTATCTGAGAACTCCTCAATTTTATTCGTTGGCAATTTTTGAGCGACAATATTATTGGAAACGGAGTTATAACAATATCCACAAGGTTTTGCTTTTTGTGGAAGTTCTTCGAATAAAACGTATATTTTTTGTTTTGAAGTTGCACCTTTTGGGCAATCTAATTTATGATATTTCAAACTTTTTGTATTCAAAAGAACGAAATTCTTTGTTTTTGCATCATTTTTTAACTTTTTTAGGGCATCAGGATTTTCAAACTGTTTATAATTTTCATCAACAGCAAATGCCACACCTTTTCTTAACAAAATGACATTCGGGTCTTGAAAATTCACCGTCATTTCAGAGTTATCAAGCCTGATTTTAGAGAGCAGAAATGTTTTTTGAAAAACTTCCTTTGTCTTTATAGCAAGATAAATTTTTTCCTTTAAAGAAAGTTTTCCAATGGATTTTTCAATCTCGGAAATATCTTTCGCCGAACAGAATGTTCTAATTTTATCGAGAGAAAAATATTCTTTCTCTGAAATATTTCCGTTATGATTCAAATCTATTCCGATTTTACAATCGTCTGAAATTTCTAAAGCCTTGTATGAAGAGTGATTAAACCAGTCAAGGCTTAATATTAGTAACAAAATTAAAAATAAAAATACAAAACTAATTTTTTTCATGATAGGATTATAGCAGAAAACAAAAAATAATATAAACTAAATGGAGAAGTGTCCGAGTGGTTTATGGTGCAGACCTCGAAAGTCTGAGTCCTGTAACAGGGACCGGGGGTTCGAATCCCCCCTTCTCCTTTTTTAATTCTCATCTTATGAAAAAAATAATTATCTTAAATTTGATTTTCTTAATATTTGTATTTTTTGCATTTGATTATTTCATTTTTTGTCAGGCAAGGCAAAAATATGGTTTAGAAATGTCATATTATGAAAACCTGTTCAAAAAAAATAAATCGGCTAACAAATGTGTTTCATTTTATTCTTCTCAAATTCCGTACCGAAAACCTGAAAATAAAAACAGCACTCTTCCTTCAATTTATATCACTGGTTGTTCCTATGCTTATGGATTTGGTTTAGAAGAAGATGAAACTCTTTCTGCAAAGTTAGGTCATTTAATCAAAAACCCAGTTTATAACAAAGCCTTTCACAGTTGGGGATTGAATCACACTGTTTTTTTGGCAAAAAATGATATTCTCCTCAAAGACAACATAAAAGACCCTTTGGCTGTGTTTTTTTTATATGGCATGTTTCAAGACAAAAGAATGTTTATGCCAAATGTGTTTTTCGAACGAGATGAAATTTTGTATAAAGTCAAGGGTGATAAATTAATCCCTCGGAAAAATATCTTTCATTTTCAAAGTTCAAATTTTCCGCTTATCTATACAATAAACGAAAGATTTTTTAACATACTCGCCATTTCTCCATTTTTCAAAAAACGAATAGAGGAAATGTTATTTTTTCATTTCAAAACATTGAAAGAAGAAATAAATAAAAAATATCCGACAACAAAATTGGTCATATTAGAATATAGTCCTTCTCAAACGTTAAAAAATATTTCTGACGATTTGGCAAAAGAAAATATTCAAATAATAAGTTTCAGTGATGACTTAAAACTCAACCTTAATCAAAGAAAATACTATATTCCAAATGACGGACACCCCAACAAACAAGTCTGGGAAATTGTCACCCCGAAACTCATCAAAGAACTCGAAAAAAGAAATATCGATATTACAGAAAAATAATTTTTACAAAAAAAAAAACGGAGCGTATGCCCCGTTTTTCTTTTATCTTTTGCAAACCTTGCTTAAGCAAGAAGTGCATTGATATTTTGGATTGTTTCCGCAAGTTGAGCGTAAACATCGTTACCTTTTTGAACGAACTCAACTCTTGTTTTTTCACTGTCTGAATCAGCAGGAACTTTGAGTGCTTCCATTGCTGACAATCTTGTTACCAATGTTTGAGACAAGACATTCAACTGTTCTGCTCCTTGCAATGCACTGTTGTTAACATTTTGAACAGCCAATGAGTGAACTTTTTCGAGCATCGGCATGATTTGTTCAGCAGGCAAGTTCTTTGCGAAATCTGCATTTTGTGTCTTATTCAAGAATGATCTATAAACTGAGTAAATTCTTCTTTCTTGAACTGACTTATCTGCATATTCCTTATCCATTGTTTTTACAAAGTGTTGAACTGCATCTTTGTATGATGAATAAGCAACTGATTTGCTTTCTGCAAATTCACCAAACTTGCCGTCCAAAGCCTTAACATCTGTCAACGCTTCTGTGAGTTGTAAACCTAATTGTTCGCAAGCCGCAGGAATTGCATCAAGGTCAACTGACTTAGAAATCAAGTCAACTGCCTTTTCACCAAGACCTGTGTGAGCAAAGAACACTTGAAGTGCCGTACTGTCATTTGCAGGGTTAGCAAGTTGATCAACCAAGAACATAACGCCTTCGTCTGAGTTCAACGAAACTTCTCTGCCATCAGCAGTGTTCAACTTGTAGTTGTCGAACGTTTGATTCATCATTGTTTCAATACCGTTTTCAGCATTGTCAATCAAATCATATTCAACCAAAGCATTTTCTGAAACTTGATATGCAGTTGTCATATAATCACGGAATGTTTCGAGTTTTGCTTCGTTCGGGTTATTCGATTGAACTTCCTTGATGTATGATTTAATCAATTCGTTCGGGAACTTCGTGATGTGACCTTGTTCAAGAACTTGTGCTGCATCTGCTGCAATCTTATCAGCATCAGCCGAACCGTTCTTTACAGCCTTGATGTATGAATTAATCAAGCCTGTTGCTTTTGCTTGGTATTTTTCAGCAACGTTTGCACCAACGAAATCTCTGATTTGTTGATTTAATTCAGCAGCCGCTTCGCCTTTGTTTGAAGCAGTTTTGATACCGTTAACCGAATCAGCAACCGAGCCTAACATTTCTGCAACTTGGTCATTGATTTCACCTTGAGTCATAATTTCTGCTTCTGGGAATGCAGCGTGAACACCGAATCTGCTTGCATATACAGACTTCATACCGTTGATATCAACTGTGTTTTTAACAGGTGAAAGTTGTTGTTTCAAGTTACGATAAACCCATTCAGGAGCATCATCGCCTTGAGGTCCTTCTGTCAACAATGTATACAATCTTGCATTACGTTGGAATTTTTCTGTTGCAGGTCCTTTTTGTGCGTTAATTTGTCTTGCAACATCGATTGCCTGAACATTCTTCATACCAAGTTCAGCAGGTGTTGCATCAGCGAGGAATGCATTAAATTCTTCGTTTGACATATTTTGAAGTTTTTGCAAACCGGCAACCAAATCAGCATCTGATGAAGTGTTGAACTTGTTATCAACCAATTCAATAATCGTATCTGCAAGGTCTGTCTTAGCCTTCAAATCTTCAACAGAATTAATCATCATCTTATCATCGATTGTTGATGAAATGATGTCAGCGATTTTTGCTGAAAGTTCTGCAGCCTTTGCCTTATCAGCGATGCCACCTTTGATTTGTTCATCAGCGTTGTTAATCATCACTTGTTTAAGGTTTGCAACTGAACCGTTAAGTTTGTCAGCAGGAACTGTTACGATACCTTTGACAACATTTTGCAATGCAGCAGTGTCAACGTTTGTATCATTTGCAAATGTAGTGTTGATTGCATCAAGAATTTCACCTTGAGCAGCCTTAACAACTTCTCTCGGTGCTTCTTCACCTTTCAAGAAAGGTGCTGCAATCATTTGCTTTTGAATTTCGGGGAGTTTTTCTCTTAAGGTTGCTATTTGGTCAAGATCCAAAGTATTTCCAACATACTTTCTGACTGCTTCAGAATTTGTTGACATTTGTAATGCTGTTTTTTCAAGCAATGTATTCAATACTGAATCATTCATTGCATCCAAGTCTGCTTGTGTCTTTGGTTCAGCATTTTCAATTTTTTTGATGTAAGCGGCATCAACCTTGCCCATCAATTCATCTGCTCTGTCCATAAGGTCGAAGTTTACAGGAGTAGATTCTTTGAATGTTTTTTCGAATTCAGCGATTGCACCTTCTGCGTTGCCTAATTGCAAAATCGAGTTCATAACATTGTCGATTTTTTCTGCAGCATCAGGGTTTGTGCCTGCAATTCTCGTCGCTTTCCACAAATCGAATTTTTGACCTTCTGCAGTTCGACCAACGTAAACTTTTTGGTCATCAACGAATGTACCAGTCAACAAACGTGAGTCAAATACATATCCGTCAGGGCCACCGTAACCGTTGCCGTAATCTGTTCTCTTAACACCTTTTTCGTCAGTCCAAACATTTGTATCTTCACATTTGCCCCAAGTATTATCGTGCCATAAAACATCTTTCATAACTGTTTCTTTTGTTTCAGGATCGATAACAGGAACTTGTGAAACTTCTGCAACGTATTGAGCGTGTCCAGAATATCCTGTGTGAGATACGTTTGTAGAAGATGTACCTGAGCCTTCGCCCTTCTTGATGTGTGCAACAACTTTGTCGATATCTTCTTCGTTGTAATAATGTTTGCCTGTAATCATTTCGAGGACTTTAATTGATTGGTTATCGTACAAACCGCTTTCGCCTTCACCGCCAACCCAAAGGTGACCATCAAGACGACCTGTTTCAGCAAAGAGTGCATCAATTTGCGGTGCTAATGCTTCGTTCATTTCCTTAGCATTTACTCTTGCATATTCTTTCATAGCGGGTAATTTAGCCTCGATTTGTGCATACATTGCCTTTTCTGCCGGAGTGAATTTATACATTGAATCCGGAACTTTCGGCTTCTTAACACTCGGGTCAACAATTCTGTTGTCGTTTGCTGATTTTGCTTCTGCAACCTTATCGAACTTCGCTTGCATATCTTGCAATGTCTTTTCTGTTACAACTTCGCCAGTTGCTTCCAAAACATTCAAAACAACTTCTTGTCTTGTCGGCAAGCCGAATTGACGTTCGATTTGTAATTGTTTATCGTTGAGTGATTTAATTTCTTTGCCCATATCAGCAAGTGCTTTTGACGGTGTTTGACCGAGCAATGAGACTGTTTGTTCTCTTGAGAGGCTACCATCGTCAATCGCCTTAGCGAATGTCTTATACATATCAGCAGTCATTTCGATTTGGTTATTGTAACCCAAAATGTTTACGGCTTCTGAAATTTGTTTGTTTGACGGATTGTCAGCCAAAGATGCTTTTACCATTTCAAGTTTCTTCAAAACTTGTGCTGTATCAGGTTTAACGTGAGCATTTTCTGCAAATGTTTGCATTGTTTCACTGTCACCTGCTTTAATTTTTGCAGCGGCTGCATCAAGGAAGTTCGAAACAACAGTAACTCTGTCGCCCATTCCCATTTTACCCAAAATGTCATCTAATTGAGCAGGGATTTGAACTTCTGAAGTTGTGATTGCTTTATCAACTGCAAGTTTAACTGCATCTGCATTTGTTTCAACACCGAAACTTTCAGCAGTCTTAGCAAGAACAGCAGTTGAAGATAAATTGTTCAAAACTTTGTCAGCAGCATCTTGAACAAGACCAACTCTCGTCGGAATGTTGAGTGCTTTTTCATAAGCAGACAATCTTTCAGGAACGTTCAATTCTGCTTGAACAGAACGTCTGTGGTGTGCTGCTGCTGTGAACAAGTTTTTGTTGTATGAGAAAATTGCTTGCGGAGTGCTGTGTGATTTCAACTTAGCAAGTTTTTCATTTGCACTGTTCGACAAATCTCTCATGCCCGAAATCTTTTCAATGTTAGCCTTGAGAGCATCATCAGAAACATTCGGAAGTTCTGACTTCAAGAATGCAGCGATTTTTGCTTGTTTAACTTCTTTCGGATCGCTTGATTTAACTTTAAATTCTTCGTTTTCTAATTTATCAGCCTTCAAAACTTGACGAGTCAAAGCCGTTGCTTTTGCATCAGAAATCGAAGGATCTAATGAAGAAATCGTTGAACGGATTGAAGCGTCTGCTTTTTGTGCTTCTAATTCGTAATCTTTTTTGTATTGACCGATTTCTTTTTGAACCTTCACGATATCAGCGTTTCTCTTTGCTGCAGTTGAAACAGCACCTTGTTCTTTGTTAAGGTATCTGAGCCAATTTTGTGCCGGTTTGTATTCTTGCGGCATATCGTTGTACCATTTTGCATCTCTGAAAATTTCGTAGTTATCAGGGTCGAATGCTTGGTAATGAGCAACAGAAATAGAACCGTCACCGACAATGTTTGCAGCATTCATCCATTGGTGAGTACCCGTATCGATGATTCTGTATCCTTTTTTCATACCATCTGTAAAATCAACGTGAGCCTTCGGAATTTCAACCATTTTACCAGAACCGATTTCTGTTCTGTCATAAACTTTCATCGTCGGTGTTGCATCGAGTTCGTTCATCATAATTTCCATTGCACGAACTTTGTCTTCATAAGCGATTGTCTTACGAGCGATTGAAATTGCAGCACACATACCTGTTTGTTTTTGGCTGACATCTTTAATCGTATACGCTTCTTCATCAGGCCTTTGAATAATCAAGTCATTTACCATTTCTGAAAATGCTTGAAGTTTATAATCTTTTAATTGCGGATTAATTTCATAATCATCGCTCAAGAAATGCTTCATCATACCCAAGCACTTGATTTTATCGTCAGTGTTGATTTCTGATGATGCAATGAAATAATCAAGATTTTGTGTTGCTCTTGCGGCTTCTGTCGTTTTGTCAGCATCAGAAATAACATCTGTCAATTCTTTCGATGCCAAAATGTCACTTCTTAATTGCAACATGGTCTTTTCTTCTTCTGACAAAGGTTTTTCTTCGCCAAAAATCTTTTGAAATCTTGCTTGCAATTCAGCCTTGTCTTCTTCTGATTGACCGTTGATTGCATTTTGGATTGTTCCTTGCAAAATTCCGTCCCAATCTGTATTTTCCTTTTCACCCTTCATTCCGCCAAGGGCCTTAGCGAATTCCGAGTTATTTTGAATACCGTATTTCATCGTTTCAACAGTACCCATAAGCATTTCAATGTCTTTTTTATCAGCGGTTTGTGCAACATTGTCAATCGCAGACAAAATCAATTTTTTCTTGTTCGGCAAAATCGGCATATTGTTTTCTGAAAGAGATTTGATGTTCTTTAAATCTTCTCTTCTGCCACCGAATGAAGGGCTACTGAATGATGAGTTAAAATTCATTTTACTATCCTTATATTTTATATTTTAATTGTATTCTTTGCTTTTATTCTAGCACTTAATAAAAAACATGCTACGATAAAATCCGCCTCTTTCCCTTATCTAAATTGATTTTCAGGTTTTTGAAGGTAGACTTTATCGCCATTGATTCTTTATCTACGCATGTTTCAAACCCTCAACAGTTTTTTTTTTGCTACATGACAAAAAATTGTTTTTTAAATTTTTACATTCTTTAACATAAAGTGTCAAAAATACACACTTAATCGGGGTAAGAAAGTTTACCCATAACAACATTTTTGCACGCCCCTGTGCAAGAGGGCAAATTGTTCGTTTTTTTCAAATAAGTATTAAGCCCCAAAATCGCAAAAGCAAGACACTCTTTGAGTTTGTCATCTATTCCAAAATCCTTGTGGGTTTTAACGGGGATTTTTCCAAAATATTTTTGCAACAATTCCATCAAAACAGGATTGAAAGCACCGCCACCGCCAATTACGACCTCATCAATCGAAGTTTTTGGAAAAACGAATTTTTCATAAGCATCAAAAATCGTTTTTGCCGTAAGTTCAGTGATAGTGCGAATTATGTCATATTTATTTTTAGGTGCGGTTTTTAAAATGTTTTTCGCATAAACATCATTAAAATGCTCTCGTCCAGTGGATTTTGGTGGAGTTAAGTTATAATAATCATCTTTTAAAAGTTCATTGAGCCAAGTCTCATCAACCTTGCCAAGTTTTGCCAAATCACCATTTTTATCATATTCTTTGCAGAAAAATTTATTTGAAAAATAGTCTATCAACATATTGCCCAAACCCGTATCAAAAGCGAATGTCTGACAATTTTTCGACAAAACGGTCACATTTGAAATTCCGCCAATATTTTGGATTGCACGATTTTTATCCTTGCCGAAAAGTTTTTCATCAGCAAAAGGCACGAGCGGTGCACCTTGACCGCCTGCTGCCATATCTTTCGGGCGAAAATCACCGATTGTCATAATTCCTGTTTTTTCAGCAATTACAGAAATATCACCAATTTGCAAAGTCGAAGAAGTTTTATATCCGCCAAATTCAATCTGTTTCGGGATATGCCACACCGTTTGCCCGTGGGAAGAAATAAAATCAATGTCAGATTTTTTCATGCCCGATTTTTTGACGAGTTCGTTTGCACATTTTGCAAAATGTTCCCCGACAATAAAGTTCAAAAAGCAAACATCTTGAACCGTTCCATTTCCCACAGCGACATCGAGCAATTTTTTCCGTAGTTCAGATTTATATTCAAGAGCAAAAAAATCCAAAATTTCAAACGAAAAATCCTCTGAAAGTCTCACAAGGCAGGCATCTGTGCCGTCCATAGAGGTTCCTGACATCATTGAAATTATGTTATAAAAATTCTTTTTCATAAAAAAATTATAGTTTACTACGAAAAAAAAGTTAAAAAGTTAATAAAAATCAAAGATTGAAAGGAAAATTAATAATTTAAAAGTTTTATCGACAGGATTGATTATTTCGGCAATAATGTTATCAGGACTTTCAAGCGATGCAGCTTGCAAGACAAAACAAAATTGTTATAAACAATGTAATTGCGGTTGTTCTACGGTTAAAAAGGCAGATATGAAAAATACAGAAAAACAAACAACATTCGAACGTCCTTGGGGAAGTTACACGGTTATTGATGAAGGAGAAGGATATCTTGTTAAAACAATTACGGTTAAGCCTAATCAAAAATTAAGTGTTCAACGACACAATCACAGGGACGAACATTGGATTGTGCTTGAAGGAACGGCAAAAATCATCAAGGGCGACAAAGAATTAACTCTCAAAACTGGCGAAGCCATTGACATTGCAGTAAAAGAAATTCACTCGCTCCAAAATCCATACAAAAATAATTTAAAAATTCTTGAAGTTCAAAAAGGCGATTTGATTGATGAAAACGATATTGAAAGATTGTCCGACATTTACGGAAGAAAATAATTTTCCACAAAAAAAAGAGTCACAAATTCGTGGCTCTTTTTTTAAACTAATTTTTCAAACTATTGTTGATACATTCCCATAATCACATCGTCGTAAGTTTCGAAAACTTTATTACGTTTAATTTTTGCGGTCGATGTCATCAATCCGTTATCAATGCTGAAGCCTTCTTTTAAAATTTCAAATTTTTGAATTTTTTCGAAAGATTTCAACTTACTCTTATTTTTAATATGAGTTTCAATTTCAGACTTGATGAGTTTACGAAGGGCAGGATTTTTAATGCAGACATCTTGTTGCATACGAAGTCCTCTCGTATCAACGCCGCATTTTTCGAGTGCTTCTTTTGTCGGGATTACCAACGCACCTACAGCCCCTTGGTCTTGTCCAACCAAAACGATTTGGTTGATATATTGGCTACCCAAAACAGCGTCCTCTATCGGGATAGGCTCAACGTTTTCCCCGTTTGAAAGAACAATTGTTTCCTTCATTCTTCCTCTCAAAACGAGATTGTTATCATAAGTCAAATAGCCCAAATCGCCCGTATTAAACCAACCGTTATCGTCAAGAACCGCACGAGTAGCCGCCTCGTCGTGGAAATATCCGCCCATAACTTGCGGACCACGAACCATAACCAAGCCTTTTTCGAAAGGTGGAAGTTCTTTTTTCGTTTCGGGGTCAATGATTTTGAGTTCCGTACCCTCAATCGGTGCACCTGCACAACCGAGAAAGTTTTTTCCGGTAACAGAACGCAAAGTCAAAATCGGTGCAGTTTCCGTCAAACCATAGCCAATGACTAATTTTACCCCAACTGCATCATAGAAAGCCTCTTCCTTAGAGCCGATTGCACCACCGCCAGAAATTGAAGCCTTGAGGTTCAAACCTGCCAAATTTTTCAACTTTTTATACAAAGTTTCGCTGAAAACCTTGTGCAACGGTTGCATGCAAGTTGCCATAATTGCGTGATATACCGTCGCAATCGGGTTGTAGTGCTTTTGTTCTGTAATTCTTTTTTCGACATACATCGAGTGTTTTTTGTAGGAAATACTGTATTTTACAGCCATATCAAAAATTGTATATGCCAAATTTGATTTTTGTTTCAACTTCGCATAAACGCCAGCACGAACGGCTTCCCAAATTCTCGGAACAGAAACCATATAGTCTGGAGAATATTTAACCATATCATCTTTGATTTTGGATAAAGTTGTATAGTGAACGTGAAGCCCTTCGCCATAAAAATAATATGTGCAAATTCGCTCATAAGCATGCCAAATCGGCAAAATCTCAAGGGTCGAGTCCCCTGAATGAACAGGAAACCAATTAGTTGCCGTATCGATTTGAAAAATCATATTTCCATGAGTCAACAAAACACCCTTCGGATTGCCCGTAGTTCCTGATGTATAAAGAATCGTTGCATAATCATAAGGAGTTAATTTTACAGGTGCGAAACACTTTCTTTTGCCCATCGCAAGAATTTCTTCAAACGTATAAACAGGACAATCGACTCCATCGTAAGTTGCACCTTCCTTGTGGAACATTATGACAATAAAATCTAAATCATATTTTGGCAAATAAGATTTCAATTTATCAAAAAGCATTGACGTTTGCAAAACAAGTGCCTTGCTTTGACTTTGACCAATAATATAATCAAGTTCGTCAACAGGAGCATTCGAGCCTCTAACTGCATCGATTGCACCACATCTCAAAATCCCTTGATCAACAACAATCCAACGCCCGTTATTTTCTGAAAAAAGTCCGACAATATCGTCTTTTTTTATCCCTAAACTTTGCAAACCTGCAGCAAAGTCTTTTGCCTGCAAAATATATTCGGCATAATTTTGTTCAATGTTATTATATGTATCCGTGATTGCCGGAAGTGTCGAGAATTTATTTGCTCCAAATTCCAAATATTCACATATAGATTGAAATCTTTCAAACTTGAATTTTCCCGCACGACAAACACGATTTTCCGTTAATGTCTGTACCAATACTTTTTCCCCAATTTTTGCGTGTAGTATATTCTTTTCAAACATAATAGCACGAACGCTTTGAATGGGAAACTTCTTAAAATTTCTTTGATTTTTTGTTACAAAAAAGGCGGAAACTTATGTCCCCGCCTTGATTTCAAACGTAAATTTTTATGAACGCTTTAAAAGTTCTCTATCCAAATCAAATGTCGCAACAACAGAATTGCCAATCATTCTGAGTGCATCAATTATACTGTTTATTGAACTTTCCTCTTCAATTTGCTCCTGAATAAACCACTGCAAAAATATCTCCGAAGCCTTATCCTTCTCTTCTTCTGCAAGTTCTGAAATTCTATTGATTTCAGAAGTTACATACTCCTCGTGAGAAAGAGAATTTTCAAATACGGAAAGAATATTTTGCCAATCAGAATCAGGCATCGATACCGCCTTCAATCTAATTCTTCCGCCACGTTCGTTTATATAATCCATAATCTTTCTTGCATGGTTCAACTCTTCACCTGCTTGAACCTTAAACCAGTTCGCAAACCCCTTCAAGCCTTTCTTCATAAACCAATGCTCCATTGAGGTGTATAAATAAGCAGAGTAAAGTTCACGATTAATTTGTTCATTAAACGTGTCCGTCATTGTTTGAGTCATCATTGTCTAACACTCCTTGTTTTCGTTTCGTGCTTCTCTGACTCGTTCGATAATTTCTGAAACTTCTTTTTCTTCAAGAGTTTCTCTTTCGAGAAGTTCCGCCGTTACTGCCTTAATCAAATCAACATTGTCGCCAAGGGCTTTTTTGCCGTAATTGTAGCAATCTTCGATAATCGCTCTGACTTCATCGTCAATTTCTCTTGCGGTTTCTTCAGAGTAGTTTTTCGTTTGACCGAAATCACGTCCCATAAATACGTTTTCGCCTGATTTTCCGTAAGCGACCGTACCCATTTTCGCCGACATACCGTAAACAGTGACCATTTTTCTTGCAATGTCTGTTGCCTGTTTAATATCTGCCGTTGCACCACTCGTGATTTGTCCGTCATATATTAACTCTTCAGCGATTCTTCCGCCTAAAGCAGTGATTATTCTATCTTTCAAGTCACTATATTTATATAATGACTTATCGTGTTCGGGAAGTGACCAAGTGACCCCTAACGCATTGCCACGAGGGATAATAGACACCTTGTGCAATGGGTCTGAATTGTCCGTAAAATAATGCAACAAAGCGTGACCAACTTCGTGATATGCGGTAATTTCTTTTTCTTCGTCTGTAATAATTCTTGATTTCTTTTCTGCACCCGCAACAATCTTATCAATTGCATCATCGATATTTTGCATTACAATTTGCTCTTGATTGTTTCTTGCAGCCAAAAGTGCAGCCTCGTTCAAAAGGTTTTTCAAATCAGCACCGGTAAACCCTGGAGTTCTCTTTGCCAAAACTTTCAAATCAACATCAGCCGCAAGCGGTTTATTCTTCGCATGAACTTCCAAAATTTGTTCACGACCCATAATATCAGGGGCTTGAACATAAATTTGTCTATCAAATCTTCCCGGTCTCAACAATGCCGTATCAAGAATGTCAGGTCTGTTTGTTGCCGCAAGAACAATGATATTAATGTTTTCGTCGAACCCGTCCATCTCAACCAAAAGTTGGTTAAGAGTTTGTTCACGTTCATCGTTGCCGCCGCCCATACCTGCACCTCTTTGACGACCAACTGCATCAATTTCATCAATAAAAATAATACAAGGTTGGTGCTTTTTCGCTTGTTCAAAAAGGTCACGAACTCTTGATGCACCGACGCCCACGAACATTTCAACGAAATCAGAACCTGAAATCGAGAAGAAAGGAACGCCTGCTTCACCTGCAACGGCTTTTGCCATAAGAGTTTTACCTGTACCGGGGTAACCAACGAGCAAAACACCTTTCGGAATTTTAGCACCCAATTTCATATATTTTTCGCCATTTTTAAGAAAATCAACAATTTCCTGCAACTCTTGACGTTCCTCGTCAATACCTGCAACATCGTCAAAAGTAACCTTAACTTTGTTATCCATCAAAAGTTTAGCCTTACTTTTTCCAAAACCCATTGCCTGAGAACCGCCTGATTGAAGAACTTTGCCCATTATAATCAAAATTATGATAACAATAAAAATCGGTGCAATCGCCTTCAAAATGCCCGTCAATGTGCCAGAATCATCGAAATTTTTCATCGTAACTTCGACATTATTTTTTTCCAACAACGGCATCATCGAAGGGTCGTTAATAGGAATAATGACCTTGTATTGAAGCCTTGATGGAGTTTGTTGGAACTTCGCCATCGGAAGACTAGAAGACGCCTTCACCTCATCTTTCACAGGGTGTGCAATAAGTGTGTCACGTTCGATTTCAACAGATTTAATCTCTGATTTTTTAACCAACGAAATGAATTGCGAATAGGACAAATCCTTCGTCGTTGAGGTACTTCCGTTAAATAACATTGACACAAGCGACAAAATCAACAATGCCGCAACTATTAAAACACCTACTGATTGATTTTTATTCATTTTATCCTCTTTATTTCAAACTGTGATGTAATTATATCATCAAAAAAACTTTAACTTCAACGGTTAAAGAATAATTAACTCTGTTTCGTCAAAATATAGCCCGACTCGTCAGCGACAGTCTGCTCTTTAACCCCGAAATTCAACATATCGACCATTTTTTGAAGTTTATCAATATCCTCAAACACTTTTTGTTTCAACAAAATATTTTGAGGATTATTTTTTAACAACTCAGTCAAATATGTCTGTAACCCAATCAACACTGATGTTAACGGAATATCTTTTGACTTTGCGGTTTTCATCAAATATTCAGAAATCAAAAGTGCTTTATTTCCTTCGATATTCGGATAATTTGCAAATTGTTCTTTCAAATAGTAAAAATCCACTGACTGCTTAGAATTTCCCGCAACATAAAAAGCCTGAGACCTTGAAACAATTGTCGAAATTATATTCTCAAGATTTTCTGTCAAAAATATGAACGTCACCCCTGCTGGCGGTTCTTCGACAGACTTGAGCAAAGCGTTTGCAACAACTTCCGTGAAGCATTTTTTCGTCAAACCGAGAGGAACCCAGCCTTTTGCACATTCGGGAAAATTCAGCCCAAAATTTTCAAAAGGCTTCAACTGTTCTTTTTCCGACTCAGAAAAATCTCTATTTTCTGCATCACAAAAAATAAAAAACCTGTGATAATCGGACGATGCAACCAATTTATCCTTTATCGCTTCAATCTGCTTAACAGAAATTACTGACTTTGAATCATCACCATCGGGTTTGGAGTTAATCTTTGAGACAGTAACGACTTCGGGGTGTTCATTTGCCTTTATCCATCTGCAATTTTGACATTCGCAAGATGACTTTTTGTCCCCAATACAATTTGCACCTCGTGCAAGTTGCAGAGCAAAATAATATTGGGCAATAATATCCGGACCATGCAAAATTATTGAATTTGGGACGGTTGTGTTTTCATTTTCAACCATTGTTTCAAAAAATTTTGAGAGGGAGGAATATTTTTGGCTAAAATTTTCAAACATTTCCACCTCGCAAAATCACACTCTCCAAAAGATATTCAGGGTCTTGAGTTTGCCCTGTTTTAATCTTAATTTCCGCATCACACAAATAGTGTTTTAAGTCTAAAAGTTCTTTCAGAGATTTATTTCTGATTTTTTCAAGTAACAATTTTACAGGATATTCTGGAATAAAAAGTTCCGAAGATAGCATCTTTGTTGACTTTTCCTTTTCAAATGTTTTCAAATAAATCAATTTATGCAAATTCGTATGCAAAAGTGCGATGACTTGTAGAGGGTGATTTTTTTCAATAACAGCCGAAAACTGTTTCATGACGGCATTTTTGTCCTCTCCTACAATCAAATCCGCAAATTCAAAAACATTTTCCGTCAACGTACAATACTCGTCGATATCGGCATTTGTGACCTTTTTATTTGGAAAAATCGCTGTTTGAAGTTTTGTAAGTTCAGAATCAATCAATCTCAAATTAACGCCAAGCCGTTCAACGAGGTGCGTTACAGTTCTCGAATCGATTTGCAAATCACGTTCTTTCGCCATAGAAATTATCACATTCGGCAAATCTCTATCAAAGTCACGATATTGTGCAAACTCTCTCATATTGGTATTTTTAGCGAACATTTTAAACAATTTCGTTCTCGTATCGATTTTTTTGTCGTCATCTCTTGGAACATTGCAGACAAAAACGATGTTATTCGAGTCAGCGACGTTGTTTAAGGCATATTCGAAGTCTTTTAGTTGTTTATCAGAAAATTCAAGTTTTTTATTTCCCGATTTGAAAAAATATTTTTCCATGTGAACAATCGACAAAATATTTCCGAACATCAACGGAGCAGTCGCACAAATTTCCAAAAGTTCTTCAAAATCTGGAGAAAAATAAACACGGTAATTCATTGACTTGAATGCCTCGTCAACCAATTCCGTCTGCAATTTATGGATTTCCTTTGAAAGAAGAAACTCTTCCTTTCCGTGGAAAAAGTAAATCGACATTTTCCCTCCTTAAAAAAGTTTAGCACAAAATCAAAGCATGAATTACTCTTCTTCGACGGAAACATTTGCGAGTTGAACAAATTCAGCAAATTGAGAATATTTATGGGTCAAGTTTGAGAACGTGTCGATATCGACGATTTTGCCCTCTGACATATAAATAATTTTGTCACACAATTTCAACGTACTCATTCTGTGAGAAACAACAATCATGGTCAATTTGCCCTTTTTATCGGCAAGAATGTCCATAATTTCGCTCTCAGTTTTCAAGTCCAAAGAGGAAGTTGCTTCATCGAAAATCAAAAGTTCAGGGCGACGGTAGAATGCTCTTGCGATGCCGATTCTTTGCTTTTGACCTTGTGAAAGTCCTGTACCATCACGGTTTATGACCGTATTCAAGCCGTTTGGTGACTCCATAATTTGGTCATAAAGTTTTGCTTCTTTCAAAGCCTCATCGATTTTGTCTCTATCGATTTGAGCGTTCGGAATACCCCAAGCGACGTTTGTTACGAGGTTTCCCATAACCGTATTCGTATTTTGAGAAACGTAGCCCAAAATGTTTTGATAACTTTTTATATTTTTAGGTTCAAGTTTCGTATCGTCGATATAAATCTCACCATTTCCGAGCAACAAACCCGTCAAACAGTCAACTAAAGTTGTTTTTCCTGCTCCGGAAATACCTATAATTCCGACATATTCGCCCTTATTAACGGTAAAATTGATATCCTTCAAAACATAATTTACAGTATCATACGAATAGGACAAATCCTTTACTGTTACTGCTTTTTCGAACGACATTCTATCCGTTGTCGGCATCGTAATATAATTTTCGTAAGCCTTAAACGAATCGTAAAGATTGAAAATCATATCAGGATATTCACGGTACATGTCCATATAATTGATACAAACTTGGCTCTTGTACATCAAAGGCAAAATTCTGAACAAAGAGATTGCGACAACGCCCAAAGCAACCAAAATATTTGCTCTATTCATGCCGTATTCGTTGAAAATTCCGACAAACAAAATGATAATCGTGATTACGAAAATAATTTCGATTATGTATTGTGGAATAATCGGCAAAAGGTTGATTTTTTCGTTGAGAGGGATAATCTTTTTGGATAGACGTTTATAAATTCCATAGAAAAATCCTTCAGAACTTGTGATTTTAATTTCTTTCAGGCATCTTAAACAATCCATAAGCATGCTATAAGGGCCTTGTTCTAATTTATATCGTTCATCGGCATAAAATTTCGATTTGTGGAAAATAATTCTGTTTTGAACCGATGCTGACACAATAAAGAACATTGCAGCAAAAATAGTATATTTCGGCAATAAATATATCATCCATATAAAAATCAGCCCGATTACAATCGTATTAGACGTAAAAACAATGACCCTGAAAACGAAATTGTCAAAAACAGTGTCAACAACGCTCGAAATATTGAAAAAACGGTCACTGTCGCCATACTTGCTATTCATCTGGAACGGTGAATACAAGTACATTCGCATAAACATTTCTTTGATATCAAGTGCCCACTCTTTGAGGAGTTTATTTTGCCAAAACATAATAAAAATGCCATAAATGTTTTTCAAAATAATCATTGCGATTAACGCAAATGCTGCAAACTTGAAAACCGCCGTGTCATCAGGCAAATGGAATATTTCCTTAGCCGCTTTCAAGAAGAAATTTTGTGACATCATATTCGGGTCAATCAACATTATCAAAAACGGCAAAATGATTGCAACACTAGCGAAATCAAACAAACTGGTCAAAAATGTATACAGCCCCATAAGCCATATCTGCGGGCCATGACCTTTGCCAAAATATTTTAAAAATTTGATAAATGTTGCGTAAAACAAAATTCCAACCTCATAAAAATTATATCACGGTTTATTTCAAAATCGTAGATACATATGGATTTGTATCATTTTTCAACATATCCTTGTATTCGGCAAAATCGTTGACTTTCGACAGAATTTTTGAAACTTTTTCCCTGATGGTGTAATCTTCATGATTATACGATTTTTCAATAACTTTTGCGAATTTTTCTCTGTATTCAACCTCTTTTGCAAACTCTGCAAGGGTTTCAAGATACCAATACAACTTGAATGTTTTCTTGATGATTTCATGATTAGAAAGCAATGTCTCGTCCTCAACGTAATCATCAAGTGTCAAAATCCTATCAAGCAGTGCTTCTTGAACAATTTCTTGCTCAGGCAAAAACTTTATCACCTCAAGAATATTTCTCGCAACAGTCGGAATAATGTCGTTCAATGCGTTCAAAAATATTTCCCGCAAATCAGCACCACAAAAATATTCTCGCTCATTTTCGTCTTTCAAAAATTCATTAATCCTAAAAGAACAAATCTCCCGAACTGGCCCATGCTGCCCAGTCAATACAGACGTCAACATCTTCGCCTCATCAACAGATTTTACCCCATCAAGTTTTATAAGTGCAATTTGCTTTTTGATATCATCATCACCACTTAATGCTGCAAAAATCTCATCTCTTGGAAACTCACATTCCATAAGAGAATACGCCTTGTTCATATCTTCTGGAGAGTATAAAACGAAATATTCTTTTTCCATATAATTATCATACTATAAAAAAATCCTCTTGCAGAAACAAGAGGATTTTTGAAATTTTGAACCATCTCTGTTTTGCCACAACAACAGTGTCGGGACAGATACAGAGCCAAAACGGATTAACGTTTTGAGAATTGGAATCTTTTTCTTGCTCTTTTGCGACCGTATTTTTTACGTTCTTTTTCACGTGCATCACGTGTAAGCAAGCCTTCTGATTTCAAAACTGATTTGAGTTCTTCGTTGTATTCAACAAGTGCTCTTGAAATACCGTGTCTGATAGCGCCTGATTGTGATGAAACACCACCACCAACAACTTTAACTCTTACATCAAAGTTTGTTTGGTTGTCTGTCAAAGCCAACGGACGGAAAATCATCATTTCAAGTGCCGGTCTGTTGCCGATGTATGCAGCAAGTGTCTTTCCGTTAACAAAAACACGACCTTTACCCTTAACGAGTTTTACAACTGCTGTTGAGGTCTTTCTTCTGCCTGTTGCAATATACATTTTTTCAGCCATTATTTAACCTCCTTGTCGTCGAGTAAAATCGGATTTTGTGCTTGGTGCGGGTGGTTAGGACCTGCATATACTTTGAGTTTGTTGAATTGTTCTTGTCCCAAAGTGTTGTGAGGCAACATACCTTTTACAGCCTTTTCAATCGCAGCACAAGGATTTTTTGCAACTAAATCTTTGAAAGATGTTACTTTCAATCCTCCCGGATAACCGGTATGAGAATAATACATTTTATCTGTTTCTTTTTTACCCGTTACAACAACTTTTTCTGCGTTGATAACTACGATGAAATCACCTGTGTCAACGTGCGGAGTGTATTGGGGTTTATGCTTGCCTCTGAGCATGTTTGCAGCAAGTGCAGCCAATCTGCCTAAAGTTTTACCTTCGGCGTCAATAACGTACCACTTTCTTTCAACTTCGAGAGGTTTCGCTGAGTATGTTTTCATATGCCATCTCCATGTTTATATTTTTGTCGTATATCACTTTCATAAGTGTGAGTCCGTCGGGACTCGCTGCCGGCCCTGCTTTTGCTCTGTTCCTGCTTTTTAGAATTTCTCTAAGTGATTCGGGGCTTTGAGATTTTCTATCAAGATACAAAATCGTTCCGACGATGGTTCTTACCATTCCGTATAAGAACCTGTTTGCAACTATGTCTATCAATATATTATCACCATTTTGATAACATCTTGCGACATATACGTTGCATATCTTGGCGGGATTTGCCGTTCCCGATTTCTTAAACGATGAAAAATCATGTTCACCTTTCAAAATCTCGAGACAATGATTTATAAAATCAATGTTTGGCTTTTCCCTTAAATACAAACAATTTTCGTCAAAAGCAGAACGTTGGTCTCTTGATACGATTCGGTATCTGTAAAACCTTGCGGTCGCACTCTTTTGTGCGTGAAAAGTCTTTTCAGTCTTTTCAATTCTCATTACGCTCATATCCTTATCCAGCAAACCGTTTAAGGAATATAGCATCTTCGGATTAGTAAAATCAATTTCACTATCGAAATGAACTACCTGTCCTTTTGCATGAACTCCTGCATCTGTTCTGCCTGAGAAAATCGTTTTTGTATTTTGTTTTGTCAATGTACTGATTGCTCTTTCGAGTTCACCTTGAACTGTTCTGACTTTCGTCTTTTGTTTTTGGCTTCCCGAAAAATTTGTTCCCTTATATTCAAGTATGAGAACGTATCTTGGCATTATACTAATTGAATTAATGCCATCTTAGTTGCATCGCCTCTTCTCGGGGGAAGATTGTAAATGCGGGTGTAACCGCCGTTTCTGTCTTGGTATTGTTTGCCGATTTCTGCGAACAATTTTCTCAAAACAGTTTCAGGCATTTTCTTGCATTCTGCATTTTCTGCAACTACTTCCTTAGTTTCAACATTCATATATCTGCCAGTTTCTCTGTCATAGATATATTTGAGTGCTGTTCTGCGTGAATTCAAATCACCTTTCTTTGCAAGAGTGATAAGAGATTCTGCATAAGGCTTCAATGCTTTTGCTCTTGAAATCGTAGTTTTGATTTCACCGTGCATGAACAATTCAGTTGCTAATGCTCTGAGCAATGCTTTTCTTTGATCTTGGGCTTTACCCAAGCGATTTCTGTTACATTGGTGTCTCATTGTCTGTTCCTCTACATTTCATCGGGGTCAAAACCTTCCGGATTAGGTTGTAAACTCAATCCTACGGTTTGTAACTTTTCAATTACTTCGTCTGAAGATTTTTTACCGAAATTTTTAATATTCAACAAATCGTGTTCCGATTTCTTGAGCAATTCAGGCAAAGAGTTGATACTTGCTCTCTTCAAGCAATTATACGCTCTGACTGATAATTCCAAATCTTCAATCGTGATTGAAGGTTCTGCAACTTCTTCAACTTCTTCTTCAATGATAGAAGGTGAACTGAGGTTCATCGGTTGTCCGGTGATTGCCGCAATTTGCATGAAGTGTTCAATCAAGATATTTGCTGATTGGCTAAGTGCATTTGTTACGTCTATGCTACCATTTGACCAGATTTCCAAAGTAAGTTTATCGTAGTCGATAACGTCGCCAACACGAGTGTTTTCAACGTTGTAACTTACTCTTTTAATAGGAATAAATGTTGCATCAATCGGCAAAAGATCAATCGGCAAATCTGCTTGGTGACCTTTTAATACGTCTTTTGCAATATAGCCTTTGCCTGTTTCAACGGCGATTTCAGCGTGAATGCTGCCGCCTTCTGCAACAGTACAAATTTGCCAGTCAGGGTTAACAACTTTAACGCCTGCTGGAAGTTGAATGTCGCTTGCCAAAACAGGACCTTCGTGGTCGATGTCAAGTCTTAAAACTTGAGGATCTTTGTTTTCACATTTTACTGTCAAGCCTTTGAGGTTCAACATAATATCAATAACATCTTCCGTGATACCAGGGATAGATGTGAATTCGTGAGTGATACCTTCAATACGAAGTGATGTAACCGCTGCACCTTCAAGTGATGAAAGGAGAACTCTGCGGAGTGCATTACCCAAAGTTGTACCGAATCCTTTTGCTAAAGGTTCAACTGTAAACTTTCCGTATTGCGTACCATCAGAACTTGTCGTCGTATTTACGCATTTAATTTTAAGTGCTTCCATTGTCAATGTCTCCTTAACCTTACTTAGAATAGTATTCAACTACGAGTTGTTCCTTGAAGTCAGGATCTAATTCTTCTCTTTCCGGAATTCTATCGAAAGTAATCTTTTGTGCATCTTTGTCAACAGTCAACCATGCTGCACTAACAGGCATGTCAATCATTTCTGCTACTGACTTAACAAATGCTGCACTTCTTGTTTTAACGGTAATTACGTCTTGCGGTTTTACGAGGTATGACGGAACATCAACCTTCTTGCCGTTTACCAAAACGTGACCGTGGTTAACGATTTGACGTGCTTGCTTTCTTGTGATTGCAAGACCTGCTCTAAAAAGAAGGTTGTCAAGTCTTGATTCCAACATTTGAAGAAGGATTGTACCTGTTACACCGTTCTTTCTTGATGCATTCTTGTAATATCTGACAAATTGTTTTTCTGAAACTAAGTATGTTAAACGAATTTTTTGTTTTTCATTCAAGTGGATTGCATAATCAGAAAGTTTCTTTTTTGCTGCTCCGTGTTGACCTGAGTGAGTTTGTCTCATTGATGAGGTCAACTTTCTGTTTGATAATTCTTTAACCCCGTAGTTACGGAATAACTTATTGCCGGGACCTGTATATCTTGCCATTTTCTATGACTCCTTGTTAATTTCTATACTCTACGCTTTTTAGGCGGACGGCAACCGTTGTGCGGAATCGGAGTAACGTCTTTAATCAAAGTGATTTCCAAACCTGCTGCTTGGATTGCTCTGATTGCCGTTTCTCTACCAGTACCGGGGCCTTTAATATAAACTTCGACCTTCTTCATTCCTTGGTCGATTGATTTCTTTGCAACCATTTCTGCTGCTGATTGTGCTGCGAAAGGTGTTCCCTTTCTTGCACCTTTGAATCCGCAACCGCCGGCAGATGCCCATGCAATAGCATTACCTTGAGTATCTGTAGAAGTTACGATTGTATTGTTGAAGGTTGATTGAATATGTACAACACCTTGTAATACATTCTTCTTTTCTTTCTTTTTTGTTTTGACAGGTTTTGCCATTATTAATTTCCTTTTTATTAATTATTTAACTTATTTTTTCTTTGAAACAGGACCGGTTTTCTTTCCACGTCTTGTTCTCGCATTTGTCTTTGTTCTTTGTCCTCTTACGGGTAACTTACGTCTGTGACGGATACCTCTGAATGAACCGATTTCGCTCAATCTCTTGATTGCCAAAGATTCTTCTCTTCTTAAATCACCTTCAATTGTGTAATTAGCAAGTTCATTTCTGAGTTTTTTAATATCGTCATCGGTTAAATCATCTGATCTCAAATCTTCTGAAATACCACATGCTGCTAATATTTTTGCAGAACGTGCAGGACCAATACCAAAAATATAGGTCAATGCAATAATCATTCTTTTGTTACGAGGTAAATCTACCCCGGCAAGTCTTGCCATGTTTGTCTCCTTGTTTTTTAATAATTTGTTCTTTTACCTTAACAAACTAACCTTGTCTTTGTTTGTGTTTAGGGTTTTCGCAAATAACTGCTACTCTTCCTTTTCTCTTGATAATTTTGCATTTTTCGCAAAGTTTTTTTACTGATGCTCTGACTTTCATAATGTTTTCCTTTTTATTTAAGTCTGTATGTGATTCTTCCTCTGGTAAGATCATAAGGTGTCATTTCAACCTTAACCTTGTCTCCGGGTAAAATTCTGATGAAATTTTTTCTGATTTTGCCGGATATATGTGCGAGAATTTCATGCCCGTTTTCCAACTCGACACGAAACATAGCATTCGGCATAGCTTCTAAAATTGTTCCTTCAAATTCAATTACGTCTTTTGACATTGGTTCTTTCCATTGGTTTTTTACAATAATAAAGTACAGGGACAAATGTCCTTGTTTCTTTATCGTACATGTTCAAAATTTCAAATCAAGTGTTTTTTCTTGATTTTATGCACTTTTTACATTTTTTTTATTTTTTCTTTTTGATTGTTTTTATAAACTAACGAATTATTCAGTCTTTGTCTACATGTCAAAAATGGCTATAAATCGATATTTTTAAGAGTTTTGTAAATTTTTGTAAATTGCAAATAATATTTTTATATTTAATAAAACAATTCTGTAAAAGTTTTAGACAATTTCATTATATAAGAAAAATAATTTGTGAAATGACATTATTTTTTGTGATTTATAGGTTAAATATATCTGTCATCATAAAATAAAACGCCTGCAACTGTAATAATCAATAACTATCTCAATTAAAGATGCAAAATATTCATTTTTATCGGATACATAGGAGATTCTTCGCTTCTATCAGAATGACAGCAAAAAATTCTCACACTTTGATGCAAACAAAGAGAGGAAAAGAAAGTGCCACTAATAACGTGACATTGTAGTGTCAAAATCAATTAGTTCTAACGAACTTATCAACCGGATTTTTATAGTGGGGAATAATGTACAAATTGTCACCATTTTAGCCAAAAAGCCTTGAGGGATTGTGCCGAGTTGAACAAAGCCGAATTTTTTATAAAGAGCCAACACACTATAATTTGTGGCGACAACGGCATTGAATTGCAATATTTTCTTTTTCTTTTGCGGTTTCAAGACAATGTTTGACTAAAAATTCGCCGATATGATGACCTCTTTTATCCTTGCTGACGGCATAACTTACATTACAGATATGACCGCATTTTTCGACGTTATTGGGGTGCAAAATATATAATCCTGAAATTTCTCCGTCAAGTTTTGCCTCGCTTGTAAAAGGTTGTGACTTAAAAAATTCAAGTCCGTTTTTTTCGTTCAAAATTTTCGCCTGTGAAAAACTATTCCGTCTTTTACGATGTCGTTCTAAATATTCAAAACTTCTTTTATATCTTCGTCACAAAACTCTGTAATTTCTAACATTTTTCCCCTCTTTTGTTAGAGAAAAAATTATACAAACATCAAATAAAAATTGGAACTTACATCAAATTCCAATCACAAAAAACAGACGACACTAAAGGCGGACGGACAACCGTGCAATGGCAAAGCCCTACCCTCGTCGTTTAATCTTAACATCACAAAGAAAGGAGACTTTATGTTTTTTAATGTTTTGAAAGCAAAAGATATTGTAGATTTGAAAGAATCAAAATTCGAGAAAGAAACCCTTTTGGTCGACGAAGAAAGCAGCCTCAACATCATTGCACTCAAGAAAGATGAAGTCATCGACACCCACACTTCTGCCCGTGATGCAGCAGTTTATGTAATTGACGGCGAAATCGAACTACATTTTGATGCCGAAAAATTCACAGTCGACAAGGGTGAATTATTGATGTTCAAAAAAGACAAAGAACACAAGGTTTTGGCGAAAAAAGATAGCAAATTTTTTGTTATTAAAATATAAATTTATGGCAATCGACTGAAAAATCAAAAGCCCCATCTTTTGGGGCTTTTAGACTATTGATTTTGTTCTGCAAGTTTTCTATCTCTGTCAAATCGGAACTGATCGGCATAAGAGTAATAGAAAAGTCCCAAATCGAGTTCCTTCGTACGTTTTTCAACGTAAGCGATGAGGTTTGCGATATGTTCTGGCACATTTTGTTTTCTTGGAATATACCATTTGCCCTCAATATCGATGCAGACTTGTTTTAAGCCGATTTCACAAGATTGAGTGAGCCAATTTTCGATTTCACGTTCAGAATCGTTAATTCCAGGGATAATGATATATTTCGAGCGAACGAGAGTTTTATTATCCGTTTGAACGGAAGCATATAATTTCAACGTCTCCATAACCTTGTCATAGGCATCGATTTGCTTAATTTTTTTGTAAGTTTCTCTATCCGAACAATCGACAGAAACCGTAACGTCAAGACGACCCGTCGGAATTCCCTTCAATATTGACTGAACGGGTTTTATACCAGAAGTATTCGTAACGATACTTCTGACGTTATTTTCGAGAAATAATTCGGTAATATCGTCGAATTCATCTAAGCATGCCGGTTCTCCTCCACCATAAGCCAAATATCCATTGAATCGAAGTAATTTTCTCTCGAGCATTTCTTGCAAAATTGGCATCATTTTGTACTCTTGCAAGGAATTGAAATATTTTTTATTTTCTTCAGTATAGCAATAACTGCAATTACAGTTGCATCTCGTCCAGTGAGAAATGTAGAAATTTGAGAAATATTCTTCTGTGTCCCACCAGTCCTCTTTGAGGTTGAAACAATTTTCGCAATGCGGGTCGACAATGCCCCGTTTGTTTTTTTCACGGATTTCTCTCATTTGGTCACAAAGTGCGTCCCAGTCTATTTTTTGACCGTGATAATCACGTTGCAGCCAAAATGGTGTTCCCAATTTTCCCGTCAAAAAACAACAAACTTGGATACTGTCATAATAAAAATAAATTCCGTGCTCCAAAAGGTGGCAACTCTTGTATTGTTCCATTTTTACCCCATTTCAAGGATTAACTTTTGATTTTAATAATTTACATTGTATAATGAAAAAGTAATTATGCAAAGAGGGACTAAAATATGACAAAATCACCTTTTTTCTACGATATAACTTTGCGTGACGGCAATCAATCACTTAAACGTCCGTGGAATATTGACGAAAAAGAAGAAGTTTTTAAATTACTTATGGACTTGAAAATCCCCGCTGTTGAAGCAGGTTTCCCAGCATCTTCCGAAATGGATTTTGAAACTTGTAAAAGACTTGCGGAAATTGCGCCCTCAAACGTTACAATCAGTGGACTTGCAAGAGCGGTTGAACACGACATCATCAGAGCGGTTGAGGCAATTCGTCCCGCTAAAAAACCTCGCTTGCACACCTTCATCGCAATGAGTCCGTTCAACATGAAATATGTTTTGAACAAACGACCTGAAGAAGTCCAAAAAACAGCAATCGAAGCCGTCAAATTCGCTAAATCAAAATTGGGAAAAAATGCCGATATCGAATTTTCAGCAGAACACTTCGGAGATTGTGCAGAAAATATCGACTTCGTTATTGAAACCTTCAAAAAAGTCGTAAAAGCAGGTGCAACAACGATTAACCTCCCTAACACGGTCGAACGCTCAAGAGTAAAAAACTTCACAGATTTGGTTGAAAAAGTTTACAATGCCCTTCCAAAAGACATCAACATCTCTGTTCATTGCCACAATGATCTTGGAATGGCTACTGCCGCAACCGTTGAAAGTTACTTCAAAGGTGCAGTTCAATTAGAAACAGCACTTAACGGATTGGGCGAAAGAGCAGGAAACACGAACTTCTACGAAGTTGCAGTCGCTTTGCACAACTCAGGTGTCGATGTTCCTGTTGATTTGTCAAGAATTTACGAAACAGCTCTCATCATTGAGGAAATGTCAAAAGTAAGAATTTACGAAAAAGCACCATTAATCGGCCCTGAAGCACTCGCTCATAGAAGTGGTATTCACCAAGACGGTGCAGTTAAAACAAAAGATATGGAAAAAGGTGCATACAGACCTATTCACCCGTCACTCATTGGAAGAAAAGATGACGAAAAATTGGGAATCACAAGCCAATCGGGCAAAACAGCACTCTACGAAATCATCAGCCGTGCAGGTTATCCGATTACAATTCAAGAAGCAGAAAGAATTTCTCCAGCAATCAAAGAAGCAGCAGAAAAAGTCGGCGAATTGCCTACTCGCAACCTCATAGACATCTATTTGAAAGAAGTTTTCGATGTCAAAGGTCCATTCCACATCTTGAAATTAGACAAAGTGAACGAAAATGACTACAAACTTTTATTCACGCACGATTCCGATACTTTCGAAGTCGAAGGAAAAGGAAACGGTCCGCTTGATGCTTGTCTCAATGCGTTAAAAGAAACAGGTTTTGAACAAAAACTCGTTCACTATGAACAAAAAGCAATGGACGAAGAACTTCTGGGTTCGGGGGCAACCGCTATGACAGTTATCAAATTTGAAGCACCGAACGGCAAAATTGTCATTGCAAGAGGTCAAGACGAAAGTACAGCCAACGCTAACGTTAAGGCAATCTTTAATGGCTTGAATATTATAGCAAAAATGCAATAATATAAATGGAAGAATAGAAGAGTAAAAATGATGGAAATATTAAAAACATTATTTGCAATATTTTCTGCGCTTTTTTTCACAATTGATATTTTGGGAAACTTGCCGATTTTCATCTCATTAACGGCAAATTATTCCCCGAGATATCAACGGAAAATGGCATTAAAAGGTCCTGTCATTTCATTTTTCATTCTCACGTCATTCGCCCTTTTAGGCAACGTGATTTTGGAATGGTTCGGTCTTTCTCTTCCTGCATTCAAATTTGCAGGCGGAATTTTACTCCTCTTCCTCTCAATCGACATGGTTATGGCAAACCCAGAGCCACAAATGAAATCTGAAACAGGTGCTGCAAAAAAAGAAACCGACCATCGGCAAGACATTTCAGTCTTTCCGCTTGCAATACCACTTCTTTCAGGTCCTGCATCAATGACACTTTTGGTCTTGATGATGAAAGAATATCAAGCACAACCGATTAATCAAATTATCGTAATCGTCGCATTATTCTTGAATATGCTGCTTTGCTGGGTTGCATTCAGATACGCAACTTACATCGCAAAATTTTTGGGTCGTTCAGGTATCAACGTACTCACCCGTATTTTCGGTGTACTCTTGACCGCCCTTGCTTGCCAATTCTTCATTGACGGTATAATCGAAGCGTTCCATATCAAATTTTAAAAAGTCGTATTCGTAAAAGGATTTTCCTTTTGAGGATTGAGTTTTTCAGAAATTTTTTCTCCAATTTTCTCAGCCATTTTTCCAAACCACTTACCCGCTGACGGCTCGTCCTTTGTGGCTTCCTCAAACTTGTCCTTGAAATCAGCCTCAGAATCTAATTGCAAAACGTCAGCATCATCTTCAGCAAGAAGTTTCTTTTCTTCTTCCTCTTTTTTCTTCTTTTTTTCCTGCTGCATATAGCCCAAATTACCGCCACCACCATTGTTTTGGACAAATTGAGGATTTTGAATGTACGGCATCCTTATAGGAGACGTTTCGAACGACATTTTGAACCACTTCCTTTTTGACTACAAGTCTAATACCTTTATCGGCATCACTACATCGTTTATTTAACGTATTATTAAAAATTTTTAAGTTTTGTAAAAACCAAATAACCTCATCATCTCAGAGTATTTTTCTAATCGAGATTTGAAATAACGTTTGAAATAATTATAATAAAAAAGGTAAAACTATGAGCGAAGGTATAAATTTCAATCCGAACAATGCTCGGTTTATAAACACGAATATTAACACGGCAAAAGCGGTTGCGGCGGAAGTCGTAAACACTGTCGTGCAACAGGCTGTTGTCCAAAATACCCAACAATTCGTTAACCAATCAGCAAGGTCACTCTATCAATTTTTTGCCAATCTTCAAGCCTCACAACAACTTCAAGCCAATGAAATGAGTTTGGTTTTGAAAGATTTATTGAATATGCAAAAAGATATTGAGTCTTTTTTGACAACAATGGCTGACGGTCGGGCAGCTGCACAGATGTCAAAGGCTGATATTGCACAACTTTTGATGAATTCTCAAATGGATTTGAGCAAAATGATGGCATTTATGCAGCAAAACGGAAAAGAAGCACTTGGCAAACTTTTCAATATGACGGCAAAATTCGCCCCGACAGGAAATATGGCAACTGGTTCTCAAATGGGCGAACTCATTGCAATTCTAAACGCTTGCACCCCGAAAGCCGACACACAACAAGTTCAAGTTTTAAAAAATATGATGCTCCTATATTTGCCGTGGCTTCCGCTTGGGGAACAAAATTTTTCTATTGAAATAGGAACGTCCTCAAAAAATGGCGAAGAAGGAGGTGGAGGGGAAGATTCCGTCTCGATTCTCATTCAGACGGTAAACTTCGGCAATGTTCAAGTTTTAATTTTCAAAATTGATTCGACAATCAATTTCAATATCACAGCAGGCGACCTTTTCCCAAAAGATGAAGTTATAGACCTTTTAAAGGCTGAGGCAAATGATTATAACGTTCAAACAGAAATGTCTTTTGAAAAGAAGGAGGTATTAAACAAGCCGAAAAAGTCTGATAATGCTCAAACACAGGTGTCTGTAAACACAAGCAGTCAGGTAAATCCTTTCTTAATTTTAATGGCACAACTTGCGGTAAAAATCATCATTGACATTGACAAAAATGCCTCACTTCTTGAAAATCGCAAATCAAAATTAGAGTAAAACTGTGATATAATCGCCATATAGGAGAATTTATCATGGCGACAAAAACGAAATGGGTATGTCAATCTTGCGGTTATGAAACCCCGAAATATATGGGCAAATGCCCTGAATGTGGATCTTGGGCAAGTTTTGTCGAAGAAGTAGTTTCCTCATCAAACGAAAAATCAAAACAATCCAAAATCGTTGACCTTGGTGAAATTTCAAAAATTAACGAAATCAAAATTGACGAAAAAGTCAGACTGACAACAGGTTTTGAAGAATTTGACCGAGTTCTCGGCGGTGGTGCTGTCACAGGTTCAACAATTCTCCTTGCGGGCGACCCTGGAATTGGAAAATCCACCCTCGTTTTGCAAACAGCAAGGGCAATTTCAGATGCTAACAAAAAGGTTCTTTACGTTTGTGCAGAAGAATCTGCAAATCAGGTCAAACTCAGAGCAGAAAGATTGAACGTAAACTCTGAAAACATTTATGTTTACTCACAAACAGACGTTTCTAACATAAAAAAACAAATTTCAGAAATTAAACCGGATTTTTTAATCATAGACAGTATTCAAGCGGTTTTTGACCCAAATATCACAAGCGGAGCAGGAAGCGTTTCGCAAATTCGAGAATGCACAAACATTTTCACAGAAATTGCGAAATGCAAAAACATCACAACAATCATAATCGGACACGTTACAAAAGACGGAAACATCGCTGGACCAAGAGTTTTGGAACACATGGTCGATGTTGTTCTCCACTTTGAAGGGGACAAATACAAGTCTTACAGAATTTTGAGGAGCATAAAAAATCGTTTCGGCAGCACAAACGAAATCGGAATTTTCAACATGGTCGAAACAGGTTTGAGAGAAATTTCCAACCCGAACGAAATTTTCTTGAGCGAACGAAGTGGCACATCAACCCCTGGAAGTACCGTGATTATGGCGTTTGAAGGAAGCAGAGTCATAACAGCAGAAATTCAAGCCCTCGTCGGCACAACGGCATACCCCGCCCCACGCCGAGTTACAAACGGTATTGATTACAACAGATTGCTTCAAATCCTTGCTGTCATTGAAAAAAGAATAGGTTTAAAATTCAACACAAGTGACGTTTACGTCAACATAACAGGTGGTATCGAAATCGACGAACCCGCAGCAGACTTAGGCGTTGCACTTGCTATCATAACTTGTGCAAGAGATGTCTTGGTCAGTCCTGACACCGTAATCGTCGGCGAAATCGGGCTTTCAGGCGAAATAAGAAAAGTTAACAACATTGAAAAAAGAATTGCAGAAGCACAAAAATTGGGCTTCAAAAAAATCCTTATACCGAAAGGAAACCTCTCATTGAGTGACAAATTCAATATAAAAATTATCGAAATCGAAAAAATCACAGATGCTTTGACAAGTTGTGTTTCAAAAAATCAATAAATGACGACACACTTAATTTAGACCCAAAAGGCGGAATTTTCACTCCGCCTTTTTTGATTATGTCTATTTCAATTTTTTATCAACGTCCTTTAAGTCAATGACCTCAACGATTTTGTCGATATTTTCAACATAATCTTTATAGGTAATTCCGTCCTTTTTAGGAACAACGTAGTTAAAGTTTTTCAACTTGTGGATTACGCCCAAACCTCTTTCTTTATTGACGAGATAGACTTCGAGATTCGGGTTATTCATTTTGGCAATTTTATAAAAAGATTTCCAAACATTGCCGACCCAAATTCCGTTCGTTTTTTTGGGAAAAGATTGTTGTGCTTCCGTCCTTGGCAAAACGTCTCTTACCACGACGTAACCTCCCTCATTAACTGCACTAAGGGCATTTTGGATATCTCTATCGCATTGAGATTCTTCGTGCAAACCGTCAATAAAGAAAATATCATACTTATCATGATTTTGTGCAAAAAACTCATCACTCGTCATTCTATGGGTGCAATAAGGCAGCCATTTTTGGAAACTTTCCTCATCAGAAAAATCAAATCCGTTAACAACAAACGGGTCTACAGAATATTTTTGCTCCGCAATGATGTTCGTATAGTTTGCATAAGGATTGCTCAACCCGATTTCTACATAAGAATGAAGGTTCTTTTCCGCAATAATTTTATTCAGAAGTTCAGTACGAGGGATTTGATAAAGCCCTTCCGCTTTTTGCAGTTGTTTCTTCTGAACAAACGCAAAACAGCCGTACAACAAACATAATCCGACAATCACCAAAATCAACACAGACGCAATTTTTTTCAACATAAAACACTCTCCTTTAGAAAATTATAATACCATATTCAAACAAAATGTGAAACAAATGTAACATTCAAAATCTAAAAATCTTAATATCATCTCTCAAATTCAAACTCGTCAGGATTAATTCGACATAAAAAAATTTTATATTGTGATGTAAGAGGGGATTTTTTATGAAAAGAATATTAAGTGTATTATTTATTATGTTTTTTGTCGTTCTTCAGGGAAATGCAGCCGTAACGGGCGGTGTGCAAAAAAATGAAGAACTGAAAAATTTCAGCCAAATCATCGACTCAAAAACAGGAAAAGGTGTTCCTCAAGCAAAAGTTTCCGCTCCTGCTTTGAAATTCGTCACAATCACAGACAACGAGGGACGTTTTGAACTCAATGCAAAAATCAAAGCACCAACGATTTTATCTGTCCAAAAAGACGGCTACAAGCCATTTTCACTCACTATTAATGAAACAGGCAAAACTCCTCTTATCATCGGGATTGAAAAAACAGAAGTCGGCAACATCTCAATAGAAACGGACATGATTCACCTTGGAGACAACAATTACAGTATAAATTCAGCAAACGCAGAAGATTTCACCTCAAAAGCAATCGGTGCATTCTATTCAAAAGACTTTTTCATTCCAACATTTTCTGGCAAAGATGCAATCATCACTATCGGCTCAATCATCGGCATAGACACTCTTGCAGCAAAAAATGCCGGTCAATCAAAAGTCAGAACAAGTTTCGCCTCAGCACCAGAAGTTTACTGTAATGGCAACAAAATCTGCGAAATTCACCTCAATGGGGACAACCAAAAAATTCGAATTCCGAAAAACTTAATCAAACAAAACAAAAAAAATTCCATCACAATTAAAGCAGGAAAAAATCTTTTCCAAACTGCATACATCGACTACGATGACATTGAATTCACAAACATTTCTGTCGATATCCAATAAAAAACTCCCCCTTTTGAGGGGAGTTTTTAAATCTTTGTTGCCAATTATGACATCAATCTCTTCAACATAACTGCAACACCTAATTGTCTGTCAACGTGGTTCGGATCGTATTGACCATCTGCTACATATTTACCGCAAGAGTAGTTTGAAGAACCTGCCCAAACGTAAGGTGAAGCAACACCTTTATTTCTGTAACCCAATCCGTTGTATCTTTCAGCAACTTCATAGTATGTGTTAACATCATCTTTATCAAGTTTGTCTTGGTCAATGTATCTTGTCATTGCATCACATGCTGCATCTTCCCAGTTGCTGTAATTGATACCAGCCGGAACGTGAGTTGTCGGTTTGCCGAGCGGGTCGCCGTTATGGAGGTATGTACCAAAGTTTCCTGAACTTTCTCTCCAGTGGATTGCTGCAACCAATTCAGCAGGAACGCCTGTCTTTTCTGCTACTGCTTCGTATCTGTCCTTGTTCTTTTCATAGTTTTCTTCAAATTTTTCAAGTGCAGCCTTTTGTTCAGCACTCATGTTTTCATCGAAGTCGAAACTGAATTTGTTAACGCTGTTTTCTTTTTCAGTTTTCTTGTTCTTAACTTCTGTGATTTTTGCTTCAATTTCTGAAACTGAAGATCTTGCTTTGTCAAGTGCAGCAGTTGCTGTTGACAATTCTGATTTCTTAACTGTTTCAACGTTTGTTTTTGCTTCGTTGTAAGCAGTCATTGCTTCTTTAGTTTCTTTTGAGCATTTTGCTTCAATTTCTTTTTGGATATCTTGTTTTGCTTTTTCTAATTGTCCCTTTTCAACTTCGAGTTTGCCCTTTTCTTCGTTCAATTTGCTAAGAGCGGTTTTTTCTTCTTGAAGTTTTGTTTTTGCTGCTTCAAGTTCTTCTTTCTTTGCAGAAATTTGTGATTCTATGCTTTGTTTCTTTTCTGCAATTTGTGCGTCTTTTTCTTTATCTTCTTCTTTCCCTGTTGGAGAAGGTAATGAAGACAATGAACTTTCGAGTGAAGACAAACTGCTTTCATGTGAAGAAACAGTGTTTTCTTGGTTAGAAATGTCTGATTCTTTGTTGTTGATAGCAACTTCTTTGTCATCGATTTTCTTTTGATTATCTTCAATCGATTTAGTATTTTGAGTTTGTTTGTTCTTTAATTCATCAGGAACATTTTTGTCATCTTTTAATGCTTTTTCGTATTTTTCTTTTGCTTCATCTGCTTTTTCTTGTGCAGCCTTAACTTGATCGTTTTCTCCACTGTGAATTGCATTTACAGCATCTTGTGCTTCTTGCATTTCAGATTGTCTTGTTTTCTTTTCTGATTCTAATTCTTCAAGTGACATATTATCGATTGTTTTGGGTTCGTTTGATTTGTTTGCTGCTGAAGATGCACTTGAACCAGAAACGCCTGAACCACCGTAGTTTCCACCTGCTGAGCCAGTTGAACCTGAACCTTGGGCTTGTTGTGCTTGTTTAGCCTTTTCTGTTTCTTTTTCTTCTTCAAGATCATCGATTGCTTTCGCATCGTTTTCTTCTTCAAGAGCCTTAAGTGCTTCGTTCATTGATTTTTCAGCAATTGATTCCAAATCAATTCCCAATTCATCGATAACAGCGTTGATATCATCCATTGTCAAAGTGTTTGCATCACCATCTGCACCTGCAATTTGTGAGATGTAATCTTGCAATTCTGTTTCTGTAACTTCGCCGTCACCGTCAACGTCTGCTGCTTCTTTAACTTCGTCCAAGTCTATGAAGCTTTTCAAAATATTGTTCAAACTTTTTTGAGTTTGATCAGTAACACCTTCGTTCAATTCTTTGTCTGAAATATCGCTCAACAATTTTGAATAGTCGAGTGATTGTAAATCTTGTGCACTTGCACCTGAAAAGATTGAAATGTTGGCAACTGCACCTGTGTCGTAACCATCATTTTTACCAGCAGTCTTTTGGACTGACAATGCTGAGAGTCTTTTAATCAAATAACTGTTGAAATCCATAATAAACAACCTTTTCTTACACTTACACATGTATTATCGACCAATCGAATTAAAACTTTAATTTATGATTAAGAAATGTTACAAACTTTTTTTTACACAAAAAAAATTCCCCATTTTTGAGGAATTTTATTTATTGACTTTTAAAATTGATTAGCTTTTTAATTGTTTATAAATACTTCTAACTTTGTTAGCCCAATCGCCGCCGACACAATATTTAGCACCGATTGCATCAACGTTGTCGATATCTACTGAATTTACGCCTTCATATCTTGTGTATCCTGAAAGGTTTTTAGCCATTGCTTCAATACCGTCATCGATTGAATTGTATTTTGCAAATGTACGGCCATCGCTTGTTGTGTAACTACCGCCTGAGCCTGAACCAGTTGTACCACCGGGGTTATTGCAGTTGTTCAAGATGTAACTTGTACCGTAACCCGTTTCAAGACACATAATTGATGCCAAGAATTCAGGTTCTAAGCCGTATTTTTCAGCGATTTCAGCGACTTTGTCTTCTTTACCTGACAAAGCACCGTCTTTAAACAATCCGTCAGGAAGATTTGATGTTGTGAGTTTGTTTTCGTCCAAAACTGAATCCAATTTTTCTTTTTGTTTTGCATCTTGCAATTTTGTTTCAAGTGTTTGAACTTCTTCCCTCAAACCAGCGACTTTTGTGTCTTTTTCGCTTCTGATTTGAGCGATATTTTCATCATATTTTCCGATTTGAGTTTTGATTGCGTCAACTGCTTCTGAAGAACCTACACCTTTTGCGAAATTTTTTGAATTATTCAAAGTGTCGCTCAAAAGTTGTTGTTTTTGAGTTTCAATTTCTTTCTTTTGAGTTTCGAGTTCTTTCTTTTTGTTTTCTGCTGTTTCTACTTCTTTTTTAAGGTTTTCGTTTTCCTTTTCTTTTGCTGCTTTTTCTTCTTCTAATTTAGCATTTTTTGATTCCATATCTGAGTTTTTAGATTGATATGAATCGCTATTTGAATCGAGTGAAGAAAGTGCTGATTTGTTTGCTGCAATTTGTGAATCCAATGAAGAAATATAGTTTTCATTTGATGAAATTGATGCATTGCTTGACGTAATTTTTTCATCTTGTTCTTTAATTGCAGATTCTTTTTCTGTAATTTGTTTTTCTAATTCTTGTTCTTTTTCTTGGTAAGCCTTGTATTCGTCATCAGAAACGCCATTTTGCTTCATGGCTTTTTCTTTTGCTGCTTCTTGTTCTTTGATTTGTTCTTCTGCTTGTGCTTCTACTTCATCGATTTCTGCATTTTTGTCAGAAATTTCTTTTTCAAGTTCTTGAATTGTTTCAGCAGTTGATTTTGTGCTATCAGCAGTTTTCTTTGAAGCACTTGATGAGCCAGAAACGCCTGAACCACCATAGTTTCCGCCTACGCTACCTGAACCGCCTGTTGAACCTGCACTTTGTGCTTGTTGTGCTTGTTTAGCCTCTTGAGCCTTTTTCTCTTCTTCAAGTTCATCAAGTTTTTCTTGTTGTTCATCTTGTTGTGCTTTAACAGCATCTTGAAGTTCTTTCAACGCATCATTCATTGCAGTTTCAGCAATCGTATCAAGATCGATTCCCAAATCAGCAATTACAGCATCAATATCTTCCATTGTAAGAGAAGAAGCATCGCCATCTGCACCTGCGATTGACGAAATATAAGCCTCCAATTCTGATTCGTCAACTTTACCATCGCCATTTGTATCAGCGGCTTCTTGAATTTCATCTAAACTAATAAAACTTTTTAAAATACTGTTCAAACTTTTTTGAGTTTGGTCAGTAACACCATCATTCAAAGATGCAGAATCTGTCGAATTTAATAATTTTGCATAATCGAGATTTTGTAAGTCTTGAGCGTTTGCCGATTCAAAAATCGAAACATCATAAGCAGACGATGTATCATAGCCGCTATCTTTGCCAGCAGCCTTTTGAATGGACAATGCCGATAATCTTTTTAATAAATAATCATTGAATTCCATAATTCACGCCTTTACACTTACATGACAATTATCGACAAAATAATTAAAAACTTTAACAAATTTTTCTAATTGTTAAATATTGTAAAACCATGTATAATAAGGCTCGAGGGGGTTTTATATGAAAGAAAAAGGTATTATTTTTGACTTTAACGGAACACTATTTTGGGACTCCCAAAAACATTACGATGCTTGGATTGAGACCTCAAGAAAGTTAAGAGGAACGCCATTTGACGATTATGAAATGGTGCATCACATGTTCGGCAGAAGAAACGCCGAAATTATTGAATACGCACTTGGTTACAAACCATCTGATGAAGAAATCAAAAAAATTGCAGAAGAAAAAGAATTGATTTATCTTGACATGTGCAAGAAAGACCCAGAGAACACGAAACTTGCAAGCGGAGTTGAAGAATTTTTGGATTATCTTTGCGAAAACAAAATTCCTCACACGATTGCAACGATGTCAGAAAAAATCAACGTCGATTTTTACATTGATGTTTTCAACTTGGCAAAATGGTTTGACCTTGACAAAATTGTATACTCAGACGGCACTATCCCAGGAAAACCGGCACCTGACATTTACGAAATTGCAGCAAAAAAAATCAACGTTGCTCCAGAAGATTGTATCGTTTTTGAAGATGCAATTTCTGGCATAAAAGCGGCAACTTCAGCAGGCGTCAAGAGAATTATTGCAGTTGCATCAAAAGAACCAGTTGATTTTTACAAATCAATCGACTGCGTAACGAACGTCATCACTGACTTTAAAGACATTCAAAATATTTTATAAAATATTTTTCAAAACAAAAAAGAGGTCTCAATTGAGCCTCTTTTTTTATGTCAAAATTTCTAAAACTAAATGCCTGAGCCTTTCATGCCGATACCTTTTAATTTCTTTTCAATTCGACGATACCAATGAACTCGTTTTACGAAAAGTTGTCTATAACCTTGGAAATGACCTTTTGAAATGTCGTTGAGTTGATTGTCACAAAATTCCGTAAAATCTTTTTCCAATTTGTGGGTAAATTCATGCCTGTCCAAACCGACAACATCATCTTTCGTCAAGATTATCGGCTTTCCGACCTCAACGAGGACTTCGGGTTGATCTTCACGCAAAAACGCAAAAGCGACCGCAACCGGAACGAGGTTGATTGCACCATATTTTTGGGCAATTTTCTCGGCGATATAAGTCATGCCAGTTTGAAACTCAAAAGGCCTGTAATTTGGCGGTTTAATAACACCTTGAGGAAAAATCCAAAGACCGTGGTCAGGATTTTGACCCAAATCATCAATAGCATATTTCAATGACTTCATTGCTTCTTGAGAAGAACGTTTGTTGACAGGAAAAGCACCCGCTCTTGAGAGAAGGGGAAATCTGTTCATTTCTTCGACCATTACTCGAACGGTGTGGTGAAAAACTCTTCTGAGCATGTTGTAACCGACGATGCCGTCCCACCAGTTGCCGTGAGGAGCAAAGAAAATCGTCGCAGCGTCTTTATTTCTTTCCTCAAACAGTTCTTCGTTTTTAACAAGCATTGAGTGAAATCTGTGTTGTAACATATTGAAGAAAAACATGTCCGCAATTGTTTCCCAAAAAGGTGTTGTTCTTGCGGGGCGGAATTTTTCTTCTCTGTTCCGAATTTTTGTCGGCGGAACATTACAATATAATTTTTCTAAATCTTCGCTCATACACACTATCCTATTGATTTGTTAAATCTATTGTAACATAACTTTTCCTATTCGCTCAATTCCTTAACAGAAATATCTTTTACCCTCAAATCGCCCGCAAATTTTTCGAACACAAATTCTACTGTATTCTTGCAGCATACAAGGGTTTCGAAGGAAATTTTGATGCAATTTTTTTCATAACCTGCATCTTTTTTTGTCATTGAAGAAATATTCGGAAATAATTTCGGAATATCGGTAATCAAAGACGGAAAATCATCGTCCGCACAAATCAATGATACCTTCATATTTTTGTTATTTTTTTGAGTTTTAGGGATACAATTTCTTTCAAAAATTCTAATTAAAGTCAAAGTTGCAACAGAGAGGATTGCACATAAAATAGCAAGACCGAACTTTCCGCAACCACAGGCCATGCCGACACTTGCTGTTGCCCAAAGTGTTGCAGCAGTAGTCAAACCAAAAATACTCGTTCCGTGTCTCAAAACGCAACCACCACCGATAAAACCGATACCAGTTAAGATTTGTGCCGCAACTCTCGCAGGGTCGCCCATCGGATAAATGCTTAATGCATTTGAAAATCCGTATATTGACAAAATCGTGAACAAACAAGAGCCGACACTGACAAGAATATTTGTCCGCAAACCGGCAGCCTTATTGGTAATTTCACGTTCCAAACCAATGATAAAACCCAAAATAACGGAAAGCAAAATTCTGACAATTACATCACTGTCCAAAGAAACAAATAAAATTGAAAAATCGGGCATTTTTACCTCACCTTACTTTTTGGGTCAACTACATCTCTAATTGTATCACCGATTACGTTAAATGCTAAAACGGCAACAAAAATTAAAAATCCGGGCATCAAAAGCCAAGGCCTCGAAGTTATATTAACAAACTCCTGTGCCTCTTTGAGCATATTTCCCCAACTTGCATCGGGCTGCTGAATACCCAAACCCAAAAAACTCAATCCCGATTCCGAAAGAATATAAGACGGTATGCTCAAAGTCATTGCAACGATTACATAACTCATCGTTTGAGGCAAAATATGTTTCAAAATTATTCTCATTTTCGAAGCCCCAGATGCCACAGCCGCAGAAACATACTCCTGCTTTTTAATCGAAAGTACCATTCCTCGAATTACCCTCGCAAAACCTGCCCAACCAATAAACGCAAGGATTGCGACAATCAAAGCAAATCTCTGTACACTCGTCATGCCCGCAGGCAAAATCGATGCCAAAATTATCAAAAGATAAAAACTTGGAATACTCATCACGGCTTCTGCAAACCTCATCATCAAAAAGTCTGTCTTTCCGCCAAAATACCCCGAAATTCCACCATACAAAAGCCCTAACGGAAAACAAATAAACAACGCCAAAAATCCAACGGTAAGTGAAATTTGCCCACCAAAAAGCAACCTCGAGAAATTATCACGACCATTGATATCTGTCCCCAAAAGGTACAATTTGCCGCCATTTTCAACGTTTATAAAGTGCCTGTCACAAGGGATAATTCCGAATAATTTATATTTATAACCTTTTGCAAAATATTTGACTGCAAATTTTTTGCTTCTATCCTCGCTATACTTGATTTTGAAGGTGTTTTCATCAAAAGAACGAACGTAATTATAAGTATATGGTTTGCACATTTTCCCATTCTCATTTACGACGTAAATCTTTGACGGTGGGGCATAAGCCGATTGTCTGTCCGAATAATCTTTTGAATACGGAGAAATAAACGTCGCTGAAAATACCGCAAGATAAAGTGCAACAAGAACCCAAAACGCACTCGCCGCAAACTTATCACGCATCATTTGTTTAAAAATACCTTCGCTGACGTAATTCATTACGATGCCTCAACTCTCGGGTCAACGACCTTCAACAAAATATCCGCAAGCAAATTGCCCGCAATAAGCATTATCGTACCAATCATCAAAGACGCCATAACAAGATTAATGTCAGACTTTAAGACCGCTTCCAAAATCAAACGTCCAAGCCCCGGATATTGAAAAACATACTCCGTCAAAGCCGCACCGCTCAACAACGATGCAAACTCAAACCCCAAAAGCGTTACGAGTGGATTTATCGCATTTCTCAAAGCATGTTTGAAAACGACTTTATTTTCGCTCAACCCCTTTGCTCGAGCGTATTTGACATAGTCACTTTCCATAACATCAAGTAAATTGCTTCTCATCTGACGTTGTAAACCCGATAGAGAAATCGTGAACAAAACCAACGTCGGCAAGACCAAATGCTTTGCTATATCAAGAATTTTGCCAAATTCCGACATTGACGAAAAATTGTAACTCGTCAAACCGCCCGTCGGAAACCACCCCGTTCTCACGGCGAAAATCAACATCAACAGTGCAAAAAAGAATGATGGAATTGCCATTCCGACACTTGATAAAATCGTCAACATTCTATCAACAGGCTTGCCCTTGTTCAATGCCGCCACAATTCCGAGTGGGATTCCAACAAGCCAAGTGAAGAAAATTACCGTAATCGTGAGCAAAAGCGTGTTCGGGATTCTTTCTTTCAATTTGTCAGAAACCTTCTCGCCAGTAGTGCAAATGCCCATATCGCCTTTGACAAAGCCTTTGAGCCACAAACCATATTGGACAACTACGGGTTTATCAAGTCCGAGACGGATTTTTTCAGCCTCAAGAGTTTGCTTAGAAATCGACGGATTCATTCTGAGTTCTCCGAGCGGATCGACAGGACATGCCCGAATTAAAAAGAAACCGATAACCGAAACAATCAACAACAGAGGGATTGTTTGCAAAAATCTTTTTAAAATATAAATCAATAACTGCATTTCAAACCCTCAATAAAGTTTTTCGCCTCGTCATAGCACCATTCCGAATGGTCATGAGACCCATCATCAACGAGAAAGAACCTTGCGGACGGATTAAGTCTCGAAAGAGTTACAGATTGTTCGTATGAAATTTTTTCATCATTTTTTGCATGCATAATCAAAATGGGGGATTTAACTTTTTGAATTTTTTCACCGTTGTCAAACATTTGAACAAAATCGGCACTTTCGAGCAGCCATTTGATAAATCTTCTCAAAAGAACGAATTTGAAAATTTTGACATATCTTGCGAAAACAGAAATCGCAGCCTGTTTAATATCCAAAATCGGGCTTTCGAGAACGACCGCTTTTACATTGTATTTTATCGCAGTTTGGAGAGCAACGGCAGAACCTAACGAGCGACCCCAGAGGATAATATTTTCAGGAACAAAGCCTTTCTCAATTAAATATTCCATTGCCGTTTCAGCATCGGTGTAAAGACCCTCTTCAGAAGGACGTCCAGCACTTTTCAAATGCCCACGATACGAGAGAAATAATGCACCATAGCCATTTTGTCTAAAAAATGAAAAAGTATTTTGCCATTTTGTGATATTTTCCGATTGCCCGTGAAAAAACAAAATCACAGGTTTTCCCTCTGCCGGTGGCAAAAATCTTGCATACAATTTGACCATATCCTTCGTAAACAGACGGACTTGTTCGCTATATGTTTTAACTTCTTTTCTAATGTATGAAACCTTGTAAACACGAGGTGAAAAGAAGAGAAAATTTTCGGCTTTTTTCTTAAAATACAGTGATACTCTCGTTTTTCCCGACAAAATATGCTGCCATATCAAAACAAAAAGTTTGCAAACGACAAACAAATACCACAAAAACATATAAAAAAACTTACGCACGCCGTCGATATTCATATTTCTATTATATCGAAAAACGCTTTGATAGTCCTGTTATGAAGTAATATTAACTTTTTGTAACAAATAGAACATAATTTTTGCCAAACGAAAAATATTCATTAAAAAATAACCGTGGGAATTTGACAGGAGCAGAAAATGGATTTAGTTAACGGAATCAGTTTGTACTCAATGCGTTGTGCGGAAGTCAGAAAAAGACTTAAAGAAACGATGGGTATCACAGAGGAGAAAAAAGTTACCCAAACTCAAACAATGAACGCAACTTCCGACTTAAAAGCAAAAGATGTCTTGGACTTTATGGCGAATCAATCTTTGACGATAAAAGCAGAAGTTCAAAAAACAATCAAAACAACCTACAAAATTCCATCAGCAGACACGGACACATACTCAAGGATTGCAAACTCAATGAAAAATTTTGAAGATGCCTACGATACAGGAATGGCAACGCTCGACGGAGATTTCGCAAACCTTGACCTTCCGTCCGAAATAAAATCAAAAATCGTCTTAAAGTCAATAAATACGCTTGCTTAAACAAACTATTTTCCTGAACGTCCGTACTATGTGCGGATTTTTTTTGTGATTTTTGGCTAAAATTTTAACAAAACCACAATTTTATACACGATTTAACATTCTTGTCACAAATAATCACAAGATGTAAAATTATTTAGTAGGGAAAAGGGAAATGCTCAACTCAATTCGGATAAAGAACTACATATTGATTGACGATTTGACCGTGGATTTTTCGAACGGATTGAACGTTATTACGGGCGAAACCGGTGCAGGCAAAAGTATTTTGATTAACGCAATCGATATTGCCTTTGGAGCAAAAGCAAACTCCGATGTAATCAAAAAAGGTATGGACAAAGCAGTTATTGAACTTTTTTTGACAAATAACAAGCACGACCTCAAAAAATTTTTCGATGAAAATGGGATTGACCTCACAGATGAAATTATTCTGACAAGAGAAATTACCCAATCATCTTCCCGTGCAAGAATTAACGGCACTTTGGTCAACCAAAATTTTCTAAAAGAGTTTAAAGAAAAATTCATCGACATTCACTCTCAACACCAAACCTACGCCTTTATGCAACCAAAATCGCACATAACACTTTTAGACAATTATGCAAAAAACGTATACGGCAACGATTTAGAGGAATATAAAAATCTTTATGGGGAATATATAAATCTCCAAAAATCACTCGAAATTGCCCAAAATGCCTCAAACGCAACCGAAGCACAAATCGATTTTTTGAAATTTCAAATAAACGAAATCGAAGAGGCAGAAATAAAGGAAACAGACGAGGACGAAAGGCTTCAAAACGAACTCTCTGTCCTTGAAAACGCCGAAAAGTTGAAGGAATTGACTTCGACAGCATATTGGGCATTAAATGGCGATGATAACTCAATTACAGATGCTTTTTCGAAAATCAAAATGAACATCTCAAAAGCCACCACAATGGACGAAACTTTGAAAGATGTTGAATCTTCGATAATCGAAATCCAAGAACTTATCAGAGATACCGCAAATACGCTCCGTGATTACTCCCAGTCGGTTTCGGACGACACAGAAAAATTAAATGAAATCCAAGAAAGAATTTTCACATTAGACAAGGTAAAACGCAAATATGGCGGTACTCTTGAGGAAGTTTTAAAAACTTATGAAAAACTTACGGCTGAATTTTCCGCAATCGAACACTCAACTCGTTCAGTCGAAGAACTTGAAGAGAAAATCGAAATTGTTTTATCAAAACTGAAAAAACTGGCAGAAAAAATTACAGCAAGTAGAAAGAATTGTGCAGTCTTGCTTTCAACCCTAATCGAAGAGGAACTCGAAAAGTTAGAACTTGCAAAATCGAGATTTGAAATAAGAATTACTCCGACAGAATTGTGTGCAAATGGGGCGGACAACGTTGAATTTTTCATTTCGACAAACGTCTCGCAAGACCTAGCACCACTTGCTAAAACGGCATCTGGCGGTGAGATTTCACGGGTTATGCTTGCGATAAAAACGATTTTTGCACAAGCAGATAACATCGACACAGTGATTTTTGATGAAATTGATACCGGTATTTCTGGCAAAGCCGCACAGAGTGTGGCTGATGAAATTGCAGAACTTGCAAAATTCAGACAAATTTTAGTTATTACTCACCAAGCGATAATTGCCGCAAAAGCAGACCGTCATTTTCTCGTAACGAAAGAACAGGGCGACTTTACGACGGTTGAAATCAAAACACTTAATGATGAAGAAAAAATTCTTGCAATCGCAAAACTTGCCTCAGGAACAAATTCCGACTCTGCAATAGAGTTCGCAAAATCACTTCTTTCGGCAAATTAGTGTTATTTAATTCGTTTCAACTGCGAGATAAAGTTTGTCGTCAAAACATCACCGTCAAATTTCGTCAAATAAACCTGTGCCATTTCTTCACCCGTTTCCAATTTTGGAAGTTGCGAGAGTTCCATAGCATAATAACTTGCATCATTTTTGGCGTTAGTTTTTACACGTTTTGAAAGGACATTGAGCGAAATATTTCTCAAAAAGCCCGAAAAACCTTTGTGAATATTACTGAATTTCGTATAAATTCTAAGCGAAGCATCCATGTTTACGAGATTAATCCTGCCGATAATGAATGCACTCAACTGAGGTGACGACGATTTTATCATCATTCTTTCGATGATATTGTCCTTAATCACAAGCGTACCGTTGATTTTTTTGAAAGTACCTTCAGGAACATTGACCAAATCCCAAAAAGTCGTCGGACTAATCATCGCAAGCGGGTTTCTGAACAACGAAGCGACATTAAGCAAATATTGAACTAAGCCCAATTTCGTAATCGAACCGTTGTCGACCGAGAATTGGATTTTGCCATTCAATTTTGCCGAAGCGTCCGTGTTAAACTCTAGCAGTGCCATCGCTTTGCCCGAAATTTCTTTTGGCAAATTCAAAATTGCCGTCGAAAGAACGTCAACATCGACATCTTTTGCACCTAATCTTATGTAATAAGTCGGTTTTGCAAGGTCACAAACCAACTTCAAAGTCGAAATTCCTTCCGCAAAATCGAATTTGTTCGACTGAACATTAAGTAAACCGTTTTTATCCAAAGTCAATGTGGCGTGAAGGTTTCCGAACTTGATTTGTTTATAAGCACCCTTTCCGACATGGAAATTACAATCGCTTACAACAATCAAATTTGGTTGGAAAACAATCGGCTCAACTGCATCAGAGTTTTCCGACTTCGTTTCTTTTTGTGGGGTATCGTCAACATCGAAATACTTCGTCGAAATCTTACTTTCAGCAGATTTCGGGCGATTCGGATTGAGATTTTTATGAGCCTGAGCAATTCTTTGTTCACGAGGGACAAACGATTGCATAACACGCTCAACGTCAATTTCATCAATGTTCAAATTAACATTTTTAACCAAAATCGGAAAGAGCAAACAGTTTTTAATATTGCCGTCAAATTTATAGTTCAACCGTCTGAAACGTCCGTCAGCAGTGAGGTGTATATTATCGTCCTTTGCAATCATTTTACCGTTATTAATTTTGAAACTTTGACCTGATACTCTTACGGATTTAATTTCCATTTCTCCATCAAGATAAGGCTTTTCGCCATTGACAAAGTTCATTTTGCCAGCAACCGTACCACGTTTGAGCAATTTTTGCCCGATAAGAACATTGAAAAATTCACTCGGAAGAGGCTCAGGGATTTCAAAACCCAAATTATACAAATAGCCGGTATAGCAGTTAACAAGCCCTTTGATAGACACCATTGGCTTTTGCGGTGAAATGTTTTGTGCAATATTTTCAGAAATATAATAATTAATGTGGTTTATCGTCAGTTTGTCCTTCAAAACCTCTAAGTCCAAACCGATTGCACGGTCGAACTTCGCAGAACTTATGCTTGCCCCTTCAAAAGTTACATTGCTTCCGGCAGGAACTTTTGCCCCGCCTGTGACCTTAACCTTGCCAGTAACATCGCAAACCACACGGACAACAATCTTCGACACATTCAAGAACGCAATTCTAATGCCTGCAAGTTTCGAAATATGTTGTGCCAACTCATCATACGCATCGCCAGTGATGAAAAGGTTTGTATCAGCCTTCGTTGAATAATCAAAAACATTTCCAAACATTCCAATTTTATTTTTGACTTGATGACCATAAAATCCGTCAAAACCACTAACGGTAATATTTTGCGGGTCAACGATAATCGTACCTTTTGAAATTGTCAAAGGAATATTCGCCAAAGGAACAAGTTTTCCGACAATTTTATTGACCTTGACCACCGCACCAAACGCAGTGTCAGACACTTTTACATTAAACGAAAAATCGCCTGTCAAGTCCTTAAAACAATTCATAACGTCTGCACCGTTAGCGACAAGCATATTCGTACGCATAAATTTATCAACATTTTGGATAGAAAATTTGTTTGAGAACAAATCCAATTTGTATTTTCCATCTTGATTAAACTTAGCGTCCAGAACGATTTGAGACTCATTGACAGAAAATTTAAACTTATCAAAAATAAGTTTTTTGTCTTGGATATAAACCGTATTTTTATCCCAAAACTCAAGGCGTAAGCGGTCTTTGTTATGTGCCATATCAAGCAAAGACTTAAAATGCAAATATCTCGGTTCGCCCGACATATCAAGCGAAATATCGCCTGCCAAAAATTTCATCATAACTTTTTGGGGCGATTCGTAAATAAAAATGCACTTTTTCACATACAAAAGCGAATCGAACCAATCGATTTTTATCGGGCAAGGTTTTTGCTCAACCTGTTCGCCTTCTTTGATTTTCAGATGCTGAAGTTTATTTACATCAACATACAAATCGTCCACGCCAAATTTTTGAAGTTTAATTTCTTTTGCAAAAATTTTCGCAAAATTTATGCCAGATTGCATATTTTTAACGTTAAAAAGAGTCTCGCCGTCTTTGACTAGTGTTAAAGTGTCTATATCAAAGGCGATTTCTGGTTTCAAAGATGTTTTCAAACACGGATTTGAAACAACCAACTCCGCACCACAATTTTCTTTAACAATTTTATTTACATATTTCCAAACCTCAGGCGTTGCAACTGCTTTAGGTAAAACAACCAAATATAACGCCAAAATTGCCGCAACGAAGAATACAATAATACTTGAAATTATTATCGAAATTTTAACTTTTTTTGACATGTCAATTAATCCCACGATACTTGAAAAGTTTACCACATTTTGGCATAATATACGAGTATGAAACGAATTTTAATTTTATTTTCTTTATTATTTTTAACAAGCAATTCCGTCTTTGCTGTGGAACAAACAACCACTCCTATAGAGACAAAAACTTTGACGGAAACCGTTTCTGCAAGCAACGAAACCACCGATACGTTGAAAGTTTTTTCAACTGACAATAAATTTTTCGGCTTAAAAAACTCAAAAGACGAAATCACCGTCAACCCAATCTACCGAAAAGTCATTCGTCTCGGGAAAAATGCTTGGCTCATACAAAAGAAAAATTATAAATTCGGACTTATGGATTGCACGGGGAAAATCCTCGTTGAGCCAAAATATACCCACGCAGAAAGACTCTTTGACACTTGGGTAAAATTAGGCAACGAAAGCGATTACGGCATTTATGACCAGTACGGAAATGCAATCGTTCCGCCAATTTTTCACGAAATTGAACCACTTTTCGGCAGAAAATTTTTAACCGTAAAAAACTTCAAATACGGCATTTACAGTGCCGACGGCAAAATGCTTATGGACAATAAATGCCAATTTATTTACATGCCATCGCCAACAACAATGCGAATAAAATACAACAACTCTTGGTTTGAAATCGAAAAAATTTCAACAGAAGAAGCAATCGCTCTCCCCGATGATGCCGTCAAAAGAATCGACGATGAAGCCTTCCGTATAACGGAATTGCTCGCAAATACCGGAGTTGGGGCAGGCTACTCTGTCGTTACCACCGCAGATTATACATTGAAAATATTTTCAAGCCTCTCTATTGCATACGAAGAAACAATAGATGAATTGTTACTCTCACAAGGTCTCGACACCGTTTCTATCTTAATGAAAGCAAGTTGGCTTCCAAAATTCCCATTCGTGTTCGTAAAAAAATATTGCAATAAACTCGTCCAACCAGACGGTGGTCCACTTTCTGACGTAAGAGAGACTCTGTTGGAACAAATGAAATAATTTTTAGTTTCATTTAATTCTTTGAAATTTAGTGTTTGCGGTCAAACTGAGGCTTTAGCCGAAGTATCTAATCTAACACATTTCTCCAAGATTCTTCAGGCTTCGCCCTCAGAATGACGTTAATACTATTGGTTTAAACTCCACAGTTTCAAATGATTGCACCGTCATTGCGAACGAAGCGAAGCAATCCCTCCATTCTTCAGATAAATTCGCTCTGGATTACTTCTTCACTACGTTCTTCGTAATGACAATGACCTCGATTTTTCATTCTGATTAGCCAAGAACAAAAAATATCAAAAAAAAAAAAGATGCCAAAGTGACATCTCTTTTTATTAAATAACTTCAAAACACTTGCGATTAGTGCAAATACCTCAAGTACAAATATGCCGAACTCAATACGAGCGAAATTGTTGTTGTCAAAATACCGTATTTCAAAAATCTCATAAATGAAATCGGATATCCTTTTGTTGCAGCCGTTTCACTGACAAGAACGTTTGCTGCTGCACCGATGATGGTCAAGTTACCACCAAGGCAAGCACCCAACGACAATGCCCACCAAAGCGGGTGATGACCTTCACCAGCATAAGGAATTGCGTGTTGAACTTGGTCAATCAATGGAGCCATTGTTGCGGTATAAGGAATGTTATCAATAATACCTGACAAAATGCCTGAACCCCAAAGGATAAGCATTGTTGCGACATCAAGACTTCCTTGTGTCAAGTCAATCAATTTGTGTGCCAAGAAGTTAATACCGCCATTTGCCTCAAAACCGCCAATGATAATAAACAAACCGATAAAGAAGAAAATTGTAAGCCATTCAACATCTTGATAAATTTCTTTCGGTTTTTCAAAAAGCAACAAGAAACTTGCACCAGCAACGGCGAAAACGTAAGCGTCGATATGAGTAATATCGTGAGTTACAAATCCGGTGATAACAAGGATTAACGTGATTAACGATCTAATCATCAAGCCCTTATCTTCGATTGTGTGTGAGTTGTCAAGATTTGCAATTTCAGCCATTTTTTCAGGGGTTGCCTTAAGATTTTTTCTGAACAAAAACGTCATAACGGAAATAACCGCAAGGAAAACAATAGAAACAATCAAAGTCAATTCATTCAAGAAATCCATAAATGAAAGACCTGCTCTTGCACCAATAATAATGTTCGGAGGGTCTCCAATCAAAGTTGCTGTACCGCCGATATTTGAAGCGAAAACTTCCGAAATCAAGAACGGAATAGGATCAACGCCTAATTCTTTCGCCACAACAAATGTAATCGGCAACATAAGAACAACTGTCGTAACATTATCCAAGAACGCTGATAAAACAGCCGTAATCAATGCCATTGTAAACAAAACGAGTTTCGGGTGTCCCTTTGTCATTTTCAAAACACTCAAAGCAAGCCATTTGAAAATACCGCTCTTACTCGAAATGTTAACGATAATCATCATACCGATTAACAAGAAAATTACATCAAAAGAAATGTAATTGAAAATCCCTTTAACGTACTCTCCGGTTGCACTGTCAAGGTGTCCGTGAAACGGCAACAATCCCAACAACATTGTCAAAGAAGCACCGACAAGGGCAACAACTGATTTTTGAATTTTCTCGGTTGCGATGAAAATGTATGCAATCAAAAGGATTGCACCTGATATAACCATACCGTAATTGGTTACTAAAGATTCAAACATAAATCCCCCTTATATTAGTGTCCTGCATTTTCATGCTCAAATTTATTATAACAAAAACAAATAATAATTGTATTTTATACAATCAATAATTTTTAGTTACAAATTCAATTTTTTTGCTATCAACGGTGACACCAATTCCCAAGCCTTTTCATTTGGATGTCAACCATCGGCTATCGTGTACTCAGGAGCGGCATAAATTTTTTTTGTCGGTCAATTCACTCAAAAAAATAACATTGATTCCTTCTTTTCTCAAATTTTCCCAAATTGCGAAATCGGATTTCTCTCCATCAAAGACAAAAACAACTAATTCAGAATTTTTAAACTGTTTTTTGATTTCGGAATTTAATTCCTTAAAATACAGAAGAACCAACTTGTTACCATAATTTTGACAGTAACTTATATTTGAAAAATGTTTCAATATAAACCAACGTTTTAAGAAATTCACAGTCTGACATTGTTGAAAAATGGTATTTCTTTGCAAAACCAATTTCTCTCCAGTCGAATTATCAACCTCTTTATACGAAGGCACAAACATTCTATCGTTATAGAACAATCTATTTTTTGTTGATAAATATATAAACTCTGATTTACCGATATTCGGTTGATATTTCTTTATAAAATTAGAAATAATGTTTGATTTTAAAAGGTACAAAGCCTCTTTCTGACAGCCACCAAAAACACTTACATTGTAAATATTATAGTTCTTTTTAATCAAACTTTTATTCAAAAAACTTTCAAAATTTTTTATTTTCAGGCAAAGAATATCCATTTGCAAACGAACAACCCATCAAAATAATACCGTTTTGTGCATCGTTATTTATTATCGGTTGGCGAAAATTATCATCGTAATGATAACCCTTGAAACAATAAGTTTGCTCAAAGTTGGTTAAACAATTATGTATTTTCTGACTAAATGATTCATCAGAAAGAAAATTCAATTTACAATACGAAAAAATTTCAACCCCAAGAAACAATAGAAAAATAATTAAAATATTGAAAATAACAGGCTTGAACTTTTCTTTCATATCAAATTTTCGCCACATTATCTTTTTCACAAACCTCACAAAGTGGCTCAATGTGAATGATAGTATCGGTATTGCCAATTTTGTCAGAAAGGGCCTTCTCAACTTCGTTGCAGAACTCATGGCTTTCTTTTACAGTCATATCGCCGTTTACACAAATTTTAAGTTCAATTTGCTTGCGGACACCAGAACGTCTCGTTTTGAGTTCACAAAGTTTAAACATTTTTGCGTTTTTAACAGTATTAATTGTATTCAAAATTTCAGTCTCTTCATCAGCAGAAAGACTTGCATCAAGCAAATCCGCAACTGTTTTTTTGCAAATTTTAAATCCTGCTTCCCAAATCAAAACCGCAACAAAAATCGCAATCAACGGGTCGATAATGTGAATATTCGTAATCTTAATCAACGCCAAACCAGCCATTACCCCAACTGCAGTATAAACGTCAGTCCTCAAATGCTCTGCATCTGCATACAACGCAATCGAGCCAGTCTTTTTGGCACACTTGAACAAATATGCACTAACAAAAATATTCGCAAAAACTGAAAATAACATCACATAAATCGCAATGTCAACATCAACTGATTCGTACTTTCCGCTGATAACCTTCATTGACGCTTCCCACAAAATATACACAGAAGCCAAAATTATCAGCAAACCTTCGATTAATCCCGAAAAATCTTCGTACTTTCCATGCCCGAACGCATGGTCTTTATCAGCAGGCTTTGAGGCTTTTTTAACCGCAACAAAGGCAATAAAAGATGCCAAAAGGTCACTCGTCGAATGAATTGCCTCAGAAATAACCGAAAACGACCCTGTAACAACTCCTGTTATTAATTTTAAGACAATCAAAACAGTGTTAGAAACGACTGAAATCCCCGCCGCTCTTTGTTTTATAACAATATCATCATTCGTTTTCATACTTCCGCCAAATACTTTGCGACAAAATTATAACACATCAAAAAATTTCTTTGAAAATTTATCAGATTTATTTTTTCCAATTAATAAAATAATAAAATGACGATAAATGCGTGAAACAGATACTTTGGTTTTTACAAAACCTCAGAATGACAGGGAGTGAAGAATTGTCTTGGTCGGCTAAAGTCGACCCTGCTCTTTTTTCGTCACATTGAGCGTAGCCCCAAATAAAAAGCCCTCATAATGAGGGCTGAGAATTTTTTTGAGAGTGTGAGAGTTGTGAGAGTTTAATTTGAGAGTTTTAAAAAATTTTGAGAGTGAGAGTTAATTTAAAATCTTGTTTATTCGGTTTATTTACCAATTTTTGAGATAAACTTAATAACTCCGTTGATTTGATCTTTTACAAAAGATTGTGCCAATTTTGAAAGCGGTTGGCTATCAACAAATTCGTATGCAACGTAGATAGGATCTTGAGAATTTCTGAAACGCATTCTCGGATCGTTGCCTGTGATTTGAACACCTGCGAACATTCCTGCTGTTAATTCTGCTGCCATCTCGTTGTCCTTTGTTTATCTCTCTCGTACTTTTATAAAGTATTTTTTACAGCAAAAATTGACTTTTTAATTAAAAGTCAATTTACAAAACTTAATAAAGGCATACAGCCCCCACCACAAAGGATTGTATGCCGTTTAAAGATGTTTCTATTAGCCCAAAAGTTCTTCGAGAATTTCTGCGTTTCTTTGAGCCAATGCGTTTTCACGAACTCGTTGTTTATTAATATACGTTCTGAGTGCTTCTCTGATAAGTTCACTTCTCGAACGATTTTCGCCTTCTGCAACACCATCAATCTTATTCAAAAATTCTTCCGGCATTGAAATCAAAACACGAGCCATTTATATATCTCCTTTAATTATCTATCTCTTTACTTTTTTATAAACGTTTTTTCAACCCCAAAATTGTCTTTTTTATATATATCTTACGTTACAAAACTTAATAATTCAAACAGTCACCACAACAAAAAAGCCTCTCTGAGTTAACAAAGAGGTCATTTTGAGATAATTAAGAAAATTATTTTTTAGATTTTTTCTTTGACCCAGATGGGACGTAAAGTCTTGTGTTGGAATTCATAGGGACTCTTTTGACACTCTTAACAGAATCCATTGCCATAAGTTGGTTGATGACATAGTTGAGTTTTTCGACAGAACTTACCTCAAGTCCAAGTTCAATGATTCCCAATTTTTTGCTTGTATTAGATTTAACGTTTGCGTAGTTGATGTTCGTATCGCAATCGGTAATTTTCATCAAGATATCTTTAAGCATGCCGATTTTGTCGTCGACATCAATTCTGATAGCAGAAATGTAGGTCTTTTTGCCGTTATTAACGACATCGGGATTCCAAGAAATTTCCAAAAGTCTTTCGGGCTGAACCGTTTCGAGTGATTTGCAATCTTGTCTATGGACAGAAATGCCCTTGCCACGGGTAACAACGCCGACTATTGGTTCACCGGGGAGAGGCAAGCAACATTTTGCAAGTTGGTACATCAAATCTTCAAGCCCGATGATTTCCTGTTTGCAAGAGTGGATTTTGCTATGAGACATAAACTGCGAGAGGTCGTCGTTCTTTTGAACATCGACTTTAAGCCTATTCATGACCTTAATAGCGGAAATTTCGCCATTACCTAAAAGTGCGAGCAAATCGTCAACTGAGGTCAAATTCATTGTTTTTGCGATATTCAAAAGTTCGCCACTCTTGACAACTTCATCAAAAACAGCCTTTGTAAGTTCTGCTTCCATAAGGCTTTTACCAAGTGCAATATATTCGTCACGTTTGTGTTTTCTGAACCATTGACGAATTTTCGATTGAGCCTGTCTTGTGACGACAAAATTCAACCAGTGCATTTTAGGTTCGGACTTTTTAGAAGTCGTAATCTCAACGATATCACCGTTTTTGAGTTTTGTATCAAGTTGACCGATACGTCCGTTAATCAAGCAGCCTGTCGTTTTGTAGCCAACGTCCGTGTGAATTCTGAACGCAAAATCAATAGGCGTAGCACCGAGCGGCAAGTCAAAAACGTCTCCTTTCGGAGTGAAAACAAAAACTTGATTTGTGAACAAATCCATCTTGACGTGTTCAACGAAGTCCTCAGCACCCGAACTTTCTTGTTCAAGTTCAAGCATTTTACGCATAAAAGTATATTGCAAATCTGTTGTAGAATCAGCCTTAACCGAACCTGATTCCTTATATCTCCAGTGTGCCGCAACCCCGTATTCAGCGATATGGTGCATTTCTTTTGTTCGAATTTGAACTTCAAGAGGTTTTTGACGAGGGCCTAAAACCGAAGTGTGCAAAGACTTATAACCATTGCCTTTCGGCATTGCGATATAATCTTTAAAACGTCCGGGGATTGGCTTAAAGTGGGAGTGAATAAGTCCCAAAACTTCGTAACATTCACGAACCGTATTAACAATAATACGAACTGCCGTAACGTCATAAAGGTCGTGAAATGCGATGTTCTGCCGTTTCATTTTTTTATAAATACTATAATAGTGTTTTGCTCGACCGGTGATTTCTGCTTCGATTTTATTTTGTTTCAAATTAGCCGCAATGGTCTCTATAAGCATATTTACAGTTTGTTCACGCTCTGTTTTCTTTTGTGCAACAAGTTGAGCGATTTCGAAGTATTTATCAGGTTGCAAATATCTCAGCGACAAATCTTCGAGTTCGGACTTAATTTTTCCGATACCAAGTCTACCTGCAAGTGGTGCAAAAATGTCCAAAGTTTCTTGTGCAATACGTTGTTGCTTAGCGGGTGCCATATAGTTCAAAGTCCGCATATTATGCAATCTATCAGCAAGTTTGAGGAAAATTACACGAACATCTTTTGCCATTGCAACAAACATTTTTCTGAAACTTTCCGCCTGACGTTCCTCTCTCGATTTGAACTGATATTTGTTCAATTTTGTAACGCCTTCGACAAGATTTTTGACATCTTCGCCGAAAAGTTCTTCGATTTGTTCTGGAGTTGTGTCCGTATCTTCAATAACATCGTGCAAAAATGCAGCCATAATCAAATGTTTATCCACTCGCAAATCGGTCAAAATTCTTGCGACTTCGCAAGGGTGAATGATGTACGGCTCTTCGCTTACACGGTATTGACCCTCATGAAGTTTTTTCGCAAATTCATAGGCTTTATGTATTTCATCAATTTCTTCCTGTGGGCGACCCTGTTCAACTAAGGCTTCGTGTATCTTTGCAATTATTGTTTGTTCGTTCATTTTAAAATCCTCAAACGTATTGTATAATATTTCCGCCGATTTTTCCACTCTTTATAAAAAATATTATTTTGTTTTATAATTTAATAAAAAAGAGAAATTTATGGCGGAAAATTCATTAAATTGCATAAAAAAAGCAGAAAACGGTGTCATTTTGTCGATAAGATTGACCCCGAACTCGTCAAAAGATGATTTTGCTGGCTATTGTGACGAATATATAAAAATCAAAGTTTCCGCCCCACCAAACGAAAACAAAGCAAACAAAAAACTTTTAGCGTTTTTATCAGATACTTTTAACCTCTCAAAGTCAAGCGTAGAGTTGATTTCAGGAGACAAATCGAGACTTAAAAGAGTGCTTTTGAAAAATATTGATGAAGAAAAGGTGAAACAAAAAATTTTTCTTTATGATAAAATTATTACATAAATACAATTTACGGAGTTTAAAATGCTTACATTAATTTGGATATTACAAATAATTGCTGCGGTATTGCTCATAATTTTGGTTTTAATCCACTCACCAAAAGGCGATGGATTAGGTGCTATGGGAGGTATGGCAAATATCTTTTCTTCACAAAAAAGTGCAGAATCAGGATTGAACAAGTTAACAGCAAACGTTGCACTCGTTTTTGTTGTTACATCATTAATTACAGGATATAAAATCGTTACATTACCGTTGCATGTAATCCTTATTTGTGCACTTCCTATCATTGCAGCATTTATTTTGATTAACTTCAAACGATAATTTAATTAAACATTAAAACAAAACGAGAAGCCTCAGTGAGACTTCTCGTTTTATATTTTTGCATTTTGAAAAAAACTTATAAATTCAACTGCTTAGCTAATTCAGGAACAAAAAGCGAAAACATTTTTTCATTCGGGTGTCCGTTATCTAAAAAATACTCGTCTTGGTGTGAAAATTCAGTATGTGTTTCTTTTTCAAAAATTTCAAACCCATCAACAACACAAATACCTTCATTTTCGATTTTTTGCTTTAAAGATTCCACTTTATTCGTAGAATCTGGGAAAGTCATCACAACAAATTTTATATTAGGATATTTTTGTTTTAAAATTTTTTCTTCTTCTTTAAAAAATGCGACAATTCTATCCTCACGATAATTTTGAAAAATTGGAGAAACGTACTTGAATGTACCAAATTTTGAACATAAAAGTCGATAAAGGTAGGAACGGTATAATATTTGTTTCATTTTACATTCAGGATAAACTTTTCCGCCCCTAATCACATATAGCGACTCAGAATACGGATAATTCAAAAACGGAAAAGCCGATAAAGATCTGCGAAAATGGTCGTCTATAAAAATAAATATTGCATATTCAGGGTTTTTAATTTCATCAAAACGCTTACTATTATTCAACATCCATAACGTATGCTGAACACCCCAACCAGGGAGAGAATAATTATAAACAGGACGATAGGTGTACTTTGAAACTTTATATGAAATTGTCTGAGGATTTTCCAATCCCATTCCGTAAGCAAACGAGCAACCTAAAAAAATCACAGGTCGTTTTTTATATTCCAACCCAACAGGTGCACGAAACTTGTAATAAGGGAAATTTCCAGAATTGCTGCCTTCTTCGTCCTCTCTTTTTATATTTGAATTCAAAGCATCAAAAGTTTTCAAATTATTATAATCGATTTCCTTCACATACTCGATAAATGTTTTTTTATCAGGAATTTTGAAAGGTTCGAGCATGTTATGAGTGTAATGAATAACCATAATCGCAGCAAAAAACTCACAAATTAAAAGCACAAAAAAGCAAAGTAACGAAGAAATAAGAGTTATAATTATTTTCTTACGCAACCCACTTACTTGTTTTATGCTAGAATTATCCAAAACTACCTCCCCGTCGAACCGAAACCGCCTTCGCCTCGTTCAGAGTCTGCAAGTTCATCTTGAACAACGATTTTTGCCTGTTCTACCTTGCAAATAACCATCTGTGCAATTCTTTCATCGGGCAAAATCGTATAAGTCTCATTTGACAAGTTCACAAGCGGAACACAGACCTCTCCTCGATAGTCCGAATCCACCGTGCCAACTGCATTAATCAAGGTTATACCGTGTTTAATCGAAAGACCAGATCTTGCACGAATTTGTGCTTCATATCCAAGCGGCAACTCAATTTTTATCCCCGTTGGAACAAGTCTCCTTTCAAGTGGTGCAAGCGTGATAGCCTCAGTAATTGCTGCTGACAAATCCATGCCCGAAGCACCTTCCGTCTTATATTCGGGCAAAACCTTGTTATGTTCAAGTCTTAAGATTTTTAATTCTACCATAATTATTGTACCTCTCTGAGTGAGAATATTTCCTGATTATTGGAAACATTCAAGTTCTTCGACAAGTTGTAAACGCCCTTCGACGCCAACCTGTACGCCTGTTTCGGAGTACATTCGTACATATCACGCATTGATTGAGTACAAATAAATTCATTCTTCAAACTCAATTTGTTAATCGTGTCCAAAACGTCCAATTTTCCCCTCAAATCGTCGCTCGGCACAATCGTATTGACTCCGACCAAAAAGTCAATACGAAGCGTCGGACGAGTAAATTCCTTAGACAAAGAATTAAGAGTTTCTCTCGTATAGAAAATAAAATCGTCAAAATACGAGATGCTTTTATATACCAAAAACAACTTCTTTTTATAATACCCTTTTTGCACAACCTGATTGAGATTGAGGTTTTGCAAAAGTGCAGTGAAAAATTTCGTTTTAATCTTCGCAACTTCCTCTGGAGAAAGTGCCTCTTCTTGAATAAATCCCGAAACCTGCTTGATATCTATATCTAACAAGAAAACAAATCCTGAGTCATTACTCTTTTTAACATTTGCTTTCGTTTTAACATTTGTTCTCTTAACAGCCATCGCTCGTTTTTTCGCACGCTCGAGACGTTTTGCGTCCTCAATTTTTGCCTGTTCTTCAAGTTCTGCCACATATTCTGTAACAGACTTCACAACAACTGTCATTACAATCAAACAGATTGCACAAACAACCCCTGTAAAGTCCGTATCCTCTCTTCCTTCAACGGGTTTGGACTGATAAAAAAGATTTACGATTGCCCAAGCAGGTTTGAAAACAAGATACCAACCTGCTTCCAAATTAACGATTTTCGCCGTATAAGCAAGCCAAAACAGCAAATTAGCCGAACCATAAAAGCCCAAAAATACCTGCGTTGCCTTAATGATATTTTTAAGCATAGCAAATGTTTTGGCAGTTTGTTTTGCTTTAACTGTCGGTGCTTTTGGTCGTTTTTTTGCTGTTGTTTTTGGTCTTACAGACGCATTAGCCATTTGACTGCTTTCGTTAACTAAGGACTGTGCCTGTATAGATTTATACTACCCAAAAGGACTAATTTTTCTCATGTTCATGTTGTTCTTTGAGTTTGTCAGCCTTTCGGTACCAGTAGTAAACTGCACGCATCAAGCGTGAAGGATTGTGTCTGACGTATCCCGAACTGTCGTTATCCGTCAATCTGTACTCGAATACATTAACTCCGAGTTTATTCAATTCATCATAATCCGCTAAAACCGGATATGAATTTTCTGCTCTATATTTTTCTAATGCTTCTTCAGGAAAATAATTATTTACCAATACGGTATCAATAATTTTTCTATTATCAACATGACGCAAAATTGTCTTAACGTGGTCTGAAACAGTGAAACCATCTGTTTCCCCAGGCTGTGTCATTACGTTACAGATATAAAGTTTCTTCGCATTCGATTTTTCAATTTCTTCTGCGATTTCCTTAATCAAAAGGTTCGGCAAAACACTTGTATAAAGGCTTCCAGGTCCCATAATAATCAATTCTGCCTCACGAATTGCCGTCAATACATCGTCCAAAGGCAAACAATGTTCAGGGTCTGTGAACAACCGCTTGATTTTTTTGCCTGATTCAGGAATGACCGATTCACCCTTAATAACCGTGCCATCTTCCATTTCTGCAACCAATTTCATATCGTCCAAAGTTGAAGGCAAAACTCTTCCTCTGATTGCCAAAACCTTTGAAGATTCAATGACGGCTTTATACATATCACCAGTGATTTCACACATCGCAGTGATAAATAAGTTACCAAAACTGTGTCCGCCAAGTTCTGAAACATTCTTCTTGAAACGATATTGGAAAAGTTTCGTCACCAAATCATCATCGTCAGCAAGTGCTGCAATACAGTTTCTTATATCTCCAGGGGGCAAAACGCCCATTTCTTCTCTCAAACGACCTGAACTTCCGCCATCGTCACCAACTGTAACAACAGCAGTAATATTATTCGTGATTTTCTTAATGCCTTTAAGCATTGTAGAAAGTCCTGTACCACCGCCAATAGCAACGATTTTAGGTCCGTTGTTGAGTTTTCTTTTTGCAACTAAATTGTTTAAGAAGTTAGCACGAGTATTATCATCAGTAGCACTCAAAACCGTATCATTAGAGATTTTCCAACCTTTAATAAACGCATAAGCACCTACTATAATCAATACAGCACCGATAAGTCTGCCCAAAGTCCAGTTTGCGTCCAAAATTCTCATCGCAAAACTTATCAAATGATAAATCGGCTTAAAATCAAAGATTACGCAAAGACCGACCAATGCAAATAAAATACCGAGAATTTGAACAGAAAACCAACGTTTCAAATTCAAACCAGGCAAAAAAATTGCTGCATCTTTAGGAACTAATTTCTTAAAAAATTTTAATATCATATTATACTAATGTTTCACTCCAACCTGCAAGACAAGCCTTATTATAATTATAAGGAGTAGGAATAACGATTTCTCTTGCCTTATCCAACAATTCCGCCGTTTTGATGTCTTTCGAATTAAAGTGGATAGAATCGCACTTCATTTCCAAAAATTCACCGCCACCAATTTTAATTTTACCCGAATACATAATCGTTCTGATACGATTGAGCATAACCTGCATATCAAGAGGTTTTACGGGTTCTGACATATTTCCGTCAGCATCATAATATTTATCAATAAACATTTCTCTTGCTATGTGAAGGTTTGTTGTTTCTTCAACCATATCGGCAATTTCGCCGCAAGGGAGATAAAGAATTCCCCACTTATCCCATTTTTGAACTGCCTTTGCAACTGCGAGGGCAAAATCATAGTCCTCAGCCGCTCTCGCATACATTGCACCGTGCAAACGAACATGTTCAACAGAGAGAGAATAAGATTGTGCAAACGAAGAAACCGCACCGACTTGGTACAAAACAGTTGCTTCGATTTCATCTTCGTCCAAATCCATTGGACGATATCCAAAACCGTGAATGTCTTGATAGCCAACGTGTGCACCGATTGCAAGGTTGTGTTCTTTACAGAAGAGCAAGGTCTCTTTAATCGTCAACGGGTCACCTGCGTGGAAACCGCAAGAAACGTTCACCGAACTTACCTTCGAAATTACTTCTCTTTCTGCATCATTTTGAAAAACGCCGAAACTTTGTGCTGCATCTGCGTTAAAGTCTATTCTTTCAATCTTATTTGACATATTGATTATTCTATCCGTTTAAATACTATACAAGAAAGGAACAAATCCTCTGACTATATTATATAACAATATTTCATATAGTCTATATCATTTTTTCAAATGACTTTATTTGACTTCGTAAAAAAAATCATTAAAACAACCTATGAGAGAGAAAAAACTCATACAAATGAATGTTAAAAGAGAAAGAGAATTATATGATAATCTCGGTGTAGATATAGACAAAGGGGAATTTATATGCCTTTCAGATACAGGCTACAAAAGGCATTAGATTTCAGAATAAGGGCGAAAGACCAACAGTTGCAAGTTGTAATCATCGCTCAACAAGAAGTCTATAAGGTCGAAGGGTTGATTGAACTTAACAACCGTGAAATCGACACTACAAAATCAAATATGAGACAAGCAGATGCATTCATGCTCGAATCTTACGACATTTTTCTCAAATCCTTATACGAAAAAGGAACTCAGTTAGAGGAAGAAAGACAAAAAGCACTTGAGGCACTTGCAGAAGAAAAGAAAAAATTAACCCAAGCAGAAAAGGACGTAAAAGTTCTCGAAAAACACAAAGAAAGAATGCTTGAGATATACAAAGAAGAAGAAAAAGCGGCAGAGTTAAAAAGATTATCGGAAGTCGCAGTCCAAAGATTCTTCTCAAGACACAGAGAAGAACAGGAAGAACTCGAAAGAGAAGCAAGAAGGAATAAAGACAAGTGAAAATCGAAACAACAAATTCGACAGACAATACAATAAAATCGAAAATCGAAAGATTGTTGCGAAGAGAAGATGGCACAATGTTTTCGGACATGTTATCTGGCGAAATCGGATATATGAACTTCCTCGATTTTGCAAATGGTTTAAATGACGAAAACTCAACCGAGAAGTTGATTTCCTCAATTTCAGACTTCAACGCAAAAGACCTCAAAGCATCTTACAAATACGATTGCATGAGCATTGACAGAGATGATGCAATGTTTTTTGCAAATGCTGTAAAAAACGGAAACTGCGGTTTTACAGTCAACGGACAAATTTTGACTGAAAGATTGGCTAATTCAGCCCAAGAAGTCGGCACAGTTTATAAAAGTGCTGAAGTTTCAAAAACATTAATGAATATGATTGAAAATGCACAATCGACACAAAAGCCTGTCAGAATTGATTTTGGCAATGATATTTCAGCCATAATCAGAGTAAGTACGGACGGAAAAATCAGTGCACAATTTTTGCCCACAAACGAAGCGGCAGAAGACTTTTTGAGAAGCAACATCGCATATCTTCAACAAGCATTTGAAGAGCAAGAAATTCCATACGAGGAACTTTCTTACAGACCAAAGCAACAACAAAAGCAACAAAACCAAAACCAAAGCGGTTACAGACAGCAATATCAGGACTCAAATGATGAAGGAGAATCATAAATGAACGACTCGTTTATTAATGCTCTAAACACTCAAACAATGACCTCACACTGGATGGACGGTATCGGTGAAAACATGATGAACTGCTATACCCCCGGTTACCGTGAAAATAAGGTCAATTTCAAAACCTATATGGGCGGCGTAGATCCTGATTCGGTTTACAAAAGTTCAAGCCAAGGCAAATCAACCCCTGGTACATCTGATGAAAACGTTTACCTCGAAGGCAAAGGTTTCTTCGTAATCAGAGACCAAGGCGGCAAAATTGCATACACAAGATTAGGTGAATTTAAGTTCGACGGAGAAGGCGTTTACAAAACATCAGACGGAAAACGTGTTCAAGGTTACATCTTGAATGACAAAGGCGAAATCATGCAGGGTACAAAACCTATGGACGCCGACATTTTCACCGAAGCGACCATAAATGGCGGCAGCGTTCAAATTCCTACAACAGACATCAAACTTTGGATTGACCCAGGCAACGGCAAATACCTCGGCAAATACGATGAATTCAAAATCGAAGGCGACGGTATCCTCTATGGCAAGGCTGAAAACGGTAAAGTCAAAACACCGTTATACAAAATTGCCATTATGAACTTCCACAACCCTGCTGAATTGTTTGAAATCAAACCTCTTCAATTCATAGAAACGGAAGAATCAGGCAAGCCTGTTTGCAGTACGGGCGAAGTCAGAGGCGGTTTGATTGAACTTTCCAATGCGGGCTTGGGCAAAAACATCAACACCTACAAGATGGCACAAACCCAATGGAACATCACTCAAAAACTGCTACAATCCAATAAACAACTGCTACAACAAGCAATGGAACTTATGAGCAGTTAGTTAACAAAATTCCTTAAATCCAATCAAATTCCATTCTTACGAGCCGACAAACAGTCGGCTTTTTATTTTTTTCTGACAAAATTTTTCCCAAACAAAGAATCTTCGTTACAAATCTTCAAAGAAAACAAGTTATTTTGACCATGCCCCGTGTGTGTTTACTATAATATTAATCAGGAAAGAAAAGGGGATAAAAATGGCAGACGGACTCGAAATTTTGCCTAAAACGGTTCGAGATATTTTAAAAGTCAATAACGACGAGATTTTGCGTCTTTGCAAAAGTGGAAATGTTCCACTCAAAAAAAATGAAAAAGGTTTGACATACTTCACGACAGATGATGTAAAAACCTTAAAACGCTTGCAAGACTTGCAAAGTCAAGCATCTATGCAAGAAGAAAAATCCGTCCAACTCAAAAACGGACTTAAAAAAACTCCGTCTAAACACCCAGAAGCTGCACCCCAACTTCCCGCAGAACAAAAAAGAGCAGATGAAACTTTGGCACTTTTAAAGCAAATCACAGGTGCGGTAAAGAACATCGAAACAGGTGTGTACGACAAGTTTGCAACCCTTCTTGACGAAAAATTGGAAAGCAAACTTGAAGAAAAATTAGGCGGAATTGATGCCGTCATAATGGATTTGGTTCGTTGCAAGACCGAAGCGGAAGATATGCGTAAAAAACTTGCACAAAATGACAAAGAAATTTACGAACTCAAGAACGAACTTTCATGCTACAAAAAACTCGCAGGAAACATCTACATCAAGAAACAAATCGAAAAAGTTTTTGATTTTTAAGTTTTAAATAAAATCGACCTTTTCAACATTCACTTCATCGTCGAAGGTAACATAGGCATTATTCAAGACTTTGAGATACTTTTGAGGTGTGATGTTCATCATATAAACTGCATCATCAAAAGAGAGAATTTCATCTTTGACGAGTCGTTTTAAAATATCAGACTGCAACATTCCGCTACCTGCAAGAGTGCCGTTTTCATTGTAAAAACTGCCATTATTGAGCATAACTTTTTGACCTGCGAAAATGCCCTTTTTAAACTCACAGTGTGCAATCGGCAAAGCATCAGAAATCAAAACAATTTTGCTTCTATTTTTTGCTCTAAAAACAAGTTTCAAAACATCGTCCACAACGTGGTTTCCATCAGCAATCATCTCAAGGAACAAATCGTCGTTGTCGATTGCTTCGGCGATAATATTTTTATATTTGTGAGAAAGCGGCGGCATCGCATTAAAAAAGTGAGTAACGGAATCACACTCAGCCAAATCGTCCGCCATCGTATGTCCCGCTTGAACGAGAACATTTTTCGCATGAAGATATTTGCAAAGTTCACGATTTTCGTCAAGTTCAGGTGCAATCGTCACGATTTTGACAAAATCATCTTCAAACTTTTTATAATTTTCAACGGTAGGTTTTATGATATATTCCGCCTGATGAATACCTTTTTTGAGCGGATTAATGAAAGGACCTTCGAGGTGAATACCAGAGATTTTTGCGGTATTTTGAGGTTGCTTTTCAGCAGCTTTTTTAATTACCCCAATTTGCTTTTTAATCTGCCCCGAATCACCCGTCATCAAAGTAGGATAAATTCTTGTTATACCGCACTTTACGACACCTTCAGCGACTTGAATAACCTCATCTTCATTGCAATCCATAAAATCAATACCGAATGCACCATGAAAATGAGTTTCAATTAAACCTTCCGTTTTATACATTTTTCTACCTCAATGATTGAATTGCTTTTGCGATATCTGAATTTCCATAGACGTAACTGCCTGCAACAAGCGTATCTGCACCATAATCCTTACAAATTTTGCCCGTTTCAGCGTTAATACCACCGTCAACTTCGACTCGCAAATCCTTGTTTGTGGATTTTTCACGAATATATTTGATTTTTTCGGCACAATCAGGCATAAACGATTGACCGCCAAACCCAGGTTCTACAGTCATAACCAAAATCATATCAACTTTATCAAGATACTCTTTGATTTCTTCAGGTTTCGTTTTCGGCTTGATTGAAAGTCCAACTTTAATGCCGAAAGACTTGATTAATTCGATAACACTATTAGTGTTTTCCCTTGTGGCTTCGTAATGAAAGGTGATTAAATCTGAACCTGCCTTCGCAAAATCGGGGACATATTTTTCAGGATTTTCAATCATCAAGTGAACGTCCAAAAACATATCCGTAACTTTTCTAATCGCCTTAACAACAGGAGCACCAATGGTTATATTCGGCACAAAATGCCCGTCCATAACATCAACGTGTGCCCATTCTGCACCACCATCTTTAATTTTTTTTACATCACGTTCCAAATTAGCAAAATCCGCTGACAAAATTGACGGCGAAATAACAACATTATTCATCGTTTTCTCCTGTAATTTTTAACTGCAAACACGCATTATAAGCGGCTTCTCGTTCCGCTTGTTTTTTTGATTTTCCAACACCGACACCCAATTCTTCGCCACAGTATGAAACCTTAACCGTAAATGTAGCATCGTTGTCCTCTCCAACTTTTGAAACGAGTTCATACGTTGGCAAATCCTGATTGATTTTTTGGGTATATTCCTGCAAAGTCGCTTTAGAATTGAATTTCGGAAGTAATATTTTCAATTCATCATCATATTTTGAATACAAATTATTCAAAAATTCAGAAATTTTTGTCATCTCAACGCCCTGCTCGAAAAGGACGCCCAAAAATGCCTCAAAAGCACATGCCGAAACAGATACAACCTTTCGACCACCTTCTTTTTCAAAGGCTTTTGAAAGTCTTAAATAATTTTTTAATTTTAAATCCTGAGCGAGGTTAAACAAAAAGTCATCACTGACCAAAATAGCTCTGATATTCGAGAGTTTACCCTCATTACTTTTCGGAAATTTTTTATAAAGCATATCGCTCACGACAAGTTTCAAAACCGCATCGCCAAGAAACTCCAGTCTTTCGTAACATTCTGTTGCAGGCAATTTATGCTCAATCGTAAACGACGGGTGTGTCAAAGCAGGTTCAAAAAATTTCTTATCTAATTTTTCAAACCCAGTTCTTTTTAGCAAAGAAGAAATATCTTTACATAAATCCGACATTAGAAAGTGCCTTCTGAATGGTATCTAAAAAAGTCCAATCGCCCATTACAATACACTTGAAGAAATAATACGCAATTGGAGCGGATAGAATGTAACTGTCCGCACGGTCAAGAAATCCGCCATGACCGGGCAAACTATTTCCAGAATCTTTAACACCGGCATCACGCTTAATCAAAGATTCTGATAAATCGCCGATTTGAGCAAAAAACGTAATCAAAACGCCGCCCAAAACAGATTGCCAAACCGTCATTCCCAAAACATAACCGAAAAACATCGCAATCAATATCGCCGCAACGCTTCCACCAATTGCACCTTCAATCGTTTTTTTCGGGCTAACTTCCGGAGATAATTTGTGTTTGCCAAATTTTCTTCCGACAAAAAACGCACAAATATCAGTTGCCAAAATCGTAAAGAACATCATAACAAGGAAACCAAGCCCCTCATTATGATTACACAACGTCAAAAAGCCCTTCCCCGGAGAACCAAGCCCTCTGATTAAATAAACATGCGTCGGCAACCAACACAAGATGAAGCCAAATACCGTCGTTGCAACATTTGCGATATATGGTTGTCTTAACTTAAACAACACAGCACAGAACGATAATGTTACTCCTAAAAATATTATAAGAGGGAACAAATCGTTTCTATGTGCAACGGAAACCAAGAACAGCAAAAAAGCCACAAAAAAGGATATTCTAAAAGAAGGCTGAAATCCTTTGCATTGTAAAATTTTCACATATTCTTTTAACGCAAAGAATACGAAAACTCCGACCACAAAGGCGAAAACATATCCGCCTATATAAATTGACGCAAAAATTATCAAGCCGGTGATAAATCCGGTCAAAACTCTTGTGTCACTATTCTTTCTTGCTGTTTCTTCTTCCGTAGGTGTCACTATATTGTTAAAACCTCTTTTTCCTTTTCTGCACACAAATCTTCGACTGTTTTTGTATATTTATCAGTCAATTTTTGGATACTGTCTTGAGCATCTTTAACTGCATCTTCAGGAAGATTTTCTGCTTTTTCAGCCTTTTTAACGTCATCTGTCATATCACGACGAATATTTCTAATGGCAACTTTTGCTTCTTCGCCCAACTTTTTAACATCTTTTGCAATTTCTTTTCTCTTATCAGTTGTCAATGGCGGGAATGGAAGTCTTACAACGATACCGTCACTGTTCGGTGTAATACCCAAATCAGCCTTGATAATTGCTTTTTCAACTTCTTTCAAAATTGATTTATCAAACGGAGCAATAACAAGCGTCGTACCTTCTTGAACTGTAACTTGTGCCATTTGACGGAGCGGAGTTGGTGCTCCATAATAATCAACCGTAACTTTTTCGAGAATAAGCGGATTTGCTCTGCCTGTTCTAACTGAAGCGAATGACTTTTTCAAAGTTCCTATCGCTTTTTCCATTTTTTCTTTACCTGAATTCATGATTTCTTCAACCGGCATTAGTCATTACCTCCTACATAAGTACCTATTTTTTCACCGTTTAATATCTTCGTCACTGCACCTTCTTCCGCAAAATCGAACACGATAATCGGAACTTTGTTCTCTTTGCACAAAGCACAAGATGCTGTATCCATTACCTTTAAGCCTCTTATGATTACATCATCATAAGAAATAAAATCATATTTTTTAGCATCGGGATTTGTTTTGGGGTCAGCGGTATAAACACCGTCTACACCGTTTTTAGCCATAAGCATTACATCTGCACCGATTTCCGATGCTCGAAGTGCAGCCGCCGTATCCGTTGTGAAGAACGGATTGCCCGTACCAGCCGCAAATATTACAACTCTGCCTTTTTCAAGGTGACGAATTGCCTTAAATCTAACATAAGGTTCTGCAACCTTATTGATATCAATCGCCGTTTGCACTCTACAAGAAACATCTAACTTACGAAGTGCAGACTGCAAAGCTATCGCATTCATAACTGTAGCAAGCATTCCGACTGAATCGCCAGAGGCTCTATCCATGCCCAACTGCTCACTCTTTTGTCCGCCTCGAAAAATGTTTCCGCCTCCAACAACGATACCGATTTCAGCACCTGCATCATGGGCATTTTTGATTTCTTTCGCAATCATAGCAACTGGTTCTGGTGCAATACCAAACTGCTGATTTCCCATTAGTGCTTCACCGCTTATCTTTAACAAAATTCGTTTATATTTTAATTCGCTCACGGTAAAATCTCCTTAATATAAATTTATTATACAGGAAACTTTCTTCTTTTCAAACTATCTTTACAACTTTTAATCGAATTTTACACAATAAAAAAAGCGGCTATAAAAACCGCTTTTCTTAAAACTAAACTTCAACGTATTCTTTAAGACGTTTGCTTCTGTTCGGATGTCTCAATTTACGAAGTGCTTTTGCTTCGATTTGTCTGATACGTTCACGAGTAACACCAAACAACTGACCAACTTCTTCCAAAGTTCTTTGACGTCCATCGTCCAAGCCGAAACGCAATCTCAATACGTCACGTTCTCTTGCTGACAAGCCAGACAATACTTCGCTCAAATCTTCTCTCAAAAGTTCTTGAGCAACTGTTTTTGCAGGAGCATCAGCATCTTTATCTTCGATAAAATCACCCAATCTTGAGTCTTCTTCTTTACCAATAGGTGCTTCAAAAGAAATAGGTTCTTGTGCAACCTTAATGATTTCACGAAGTTTGCCGATTGAAATGTTCATTTCTTGTGCAAGTTCGTCTTCCGTCGGCTTTCTCGAAAGTTCTTGAGCCAATTTACGAGTAACTTTTTTAAGTTTGTTAATCGTTTCAACCATGTGAACAGGAATTCTGATAGTTCTTGCTTGGTCTGCAATCGCTCTTGTTATAGCCTGTCTAATCCACCAAGTTGCATAAGTTGAGAACTTGTATCCTCTTTCGTGGTCAAATTTTTCAGCCGCTCTGATTAAGCCCAAATTACCTTCTTGAATCAAATCCAAAAAGAGCATGCCACGTCCAACATATTTTTTCGCAATACTAACAACCAATCTCAAGTTTGCTTGAACAAGTTTTCTTTTTGCGATAGCACCTGCATTGCCGCCTTCAATAATTTTTCTTGCTAAATCGATTTCTTGATCAGCCGTCAAAAGTTTAATACGACCGATTTCTCGAAGATATGTTCTTACGGGATCATCAGTTGAAAAACCTTTAGAAAGAGCATCAACATTGGTTTCTTCTGCTTCATCAAGTGATTCTTCATCAAAACCGTTAGGTTCGCTCAAATCTATCATTTTAGAACTATTACCGCTCATCATAACGTCTGCAATATCTGTTGCACCGAATACGGGATTGCCCATATCAGTAGATGTTTCGGTTAATTCATCTTCAAATCTTTCGTCTGATGATGAAACTTCCGATATTCTTTTTCTTGTCATTGATTAATTTCTCCAGTTTTCACTTTTTAGTTTTTCATTGACAGTTATTTGATATTGAACTTCGTCAGAGTCGTTTTTTACGCTACTTCTCGACTGTATTCTCAGTTGCTTCAATTCTTCTTTTCGCCTGAAAAGTTCAACTTTTTCCGTCGTTTCCGCCATTGCCATTTGAAGTTCACTTTCCGTGAGATTCTCGTAGCATTTGGATAAGTATATTAAATCTGTTATTATATGCTTAATTTCGCTATTGTTTTCGAATTCATTGAATAATGCTTGGATTAATTCTTCGGTATTATTACTCATAAATGCCAATTTGTCAATCGTTTGAGCCAACGAATTAAGGTTTTTATTTTCGATTTTTTGGGATTGAATTATACTTATCAGTTGCGAGCGATTGCTATCACTCACGCTAATAAAAAAAAGACTCAACAAATTTTTTTGCATTTTTTCGATGAAATTTGAAGATTTTGTTACAATTTGACTTTTTTCCTCAAAAACGGGCTCTTCAATTTGTTCATTCTTTTGTCTAAAAGCCTTGATTTCTCTGAGCAGTAGCCCCTCGTCGATTTGTAAACGAGTTGCAACCCTCTTTACATATTCATTTTGGACTATATTATTTCCGATTTCCTCAAGCAACGGGATGATTTTTGCCACGAGATTATTTTTTTCGAGGGGGGAAATGTCATCTCTCATTTCGCCCATGATTTTATTTAATCTATAATCCAACAATAACGGTGCATTGAGCATGTGCTCAATATAAGCATTGCCGCCATTTTCCCGAATAAATTCATCCGGGTCTTTTCCTTGAGGGGGCGAAACCACACGGATTTCACAGGCATATTGGTCGCCAGTTGTTGCATAACAAGAATCGAATTGTTTAATTTCTCCCAATCCTCCAAATGCATCTTTAATAAGAGAAGCACTTCTCTCAGTCGCCATTTGCCCTGCATTATCAGTATCAAAAGCAAGATAAATTTTCCTCGATTCACAATATTTTGCAATCAATCTGATATGGTCTTGCGTAAGTGCTGTTCCGCAAGAAGCCACGGCGTTTTTCACCCCGCCGACCTGCAAAGAAATTGTATCAAAATACCCTTCGCAAATCAAAACACTATCAAGTTCCCGAATAGCATCTTTTGCGGTGTCAAACCCGTACAAAATATGGCTTTTATTATACAAAATCGTATCTGGAGAGTTCAAATATTTCGGATTTTGCCCGTCCTCCAACGCTCTTGCCCCAAATGCCACAACATGCCCGTTCTCGTCCTTAACAGGAATCATCAATCGACCTCTAAAGCGGTCAATGTAACCTTTTTGGGTATCTCTTTTTATGACAAGACCTGCATTTTCCAAAATCTGATTGTCCGTCATCAAATGTTTTTGCAAACCGTCAAAAGACTTGAGGGAGTAGCCGATACCGTATATTTTTATTACATCATCAGTTATTGAGCGTTTTTTGAGATATTCTCTTGCAAACTCAGCCTCAGGGGAATTGAAAAGATTATATTGAAAAAATTCAGCAGCCTTTTTCATCATTTCAAGAGCGGCTTGTTTTTTCTTGCCAAAGTCGCCCCCTCCGTGAGTCACAGGGAGTTCAATCCCTAAATTTTTTGCCTCATCTTCGATTACTTCTTTAAAACTTCGTCCTTGAATTTTCATCAAAAACGAAATGGCATCGCCACCTTCGCCACAACCGAAACATTTGAAAATACCTTTTTGGCGATTTACGGAAAACGATGGAGTTTTTTCCTTGTGAAAAGGGCAGCAGCCCATATAGTTTGCACCTGATTTTTTAAGCACGACGTATCTTTGGACGACATCAACAACGTCCAATCTTCGTTTAATTTCTTCAACTGCTTCTTGATACGTCATTGCCATAAAACTACACCGCCAAGCCGTTTACGAGAACCATTCTGTTCAAGAAATTATCATTTCTTACATACTCAAGCGGAGTTACGAGAAATAATTCTTTAAATTTCGCCATCGCATATCTGTCCGTCATGCCCGAAACATAGTCGCAAACAGTACGTTTCAAGGCTTCTTCCGTAGAATGTGGATATCTTTTTTTAAGTTCATCAAAATAGTATTCAAACAAAGTTTTTACGATATTTTTTGCTTTCGGCTCTTCTTTTTTCGCCTCTGAGCCAAGGTAAACATTGTCAAACATCCAAGTTCTCAAAATTTTCATGTGAGAAAAGCACTCTTCAGACATTCTGATTTTGTTTTTACCCATGCTTGTTTGAACAATATCGTAAATCATCGTTGTAAATCGTACATTTTTGTCGGACGTAAAATATTCAATAGAATCTTGAGGCAAGTCCTCTGCGTGGATAATCCTTGCCCTGATTGCATCTTCGATATCGTGGTTAAGATATGCGATTTTGTCCGCAAGTTGAACTATTTGACCTTCAAGAGTGAAAGCAGGCTCGAGAGCGTAAGAATGGCACAAGATACCGTTCAACGTTTCCTCTGTCAAGTTCATATTTTCTATGACTTCCGCAACACGAACACTTTGCTCATTATGACGATATCCGCCGTCCATAATTTCGTTCAAAACCGCCTCACCGCTGTGTCCAAAAGGCGTATGTCCAATGTCATGCCCTAAAGCGATTGCTTCGGTCAACTCTTCGTTTAATTTCAAGGCTTTTGCGATTGTTCGAGCGACTTGTGCAACCTCAAGGGTGTGAGTCATTCTCGTGCGGTAATTATCGTCATCAGGTGAAAAAAACATTTGAGTTTTGTGTTTCAAACGGCGAAATGCACTTGAATAAAGAATTCTGTCTCTGTCTCGTTGAAAAGCAGTTCTCAAGGGACAGGGATTTTCTGATAATTTTCTTCCTCTTGAATATCGACTCTTTGCCGCAAATTCACTGAGGTTTGCGATTTCTTCTTCCTCAAAAATTTCCCTTATAGACTTCGTACCTACGCTCATAAAAACCTTTCGTTTACTTCCTGCTACATTATACTTAAAAGTCATGATTTTTTAAATATATTTGAAAAGTTGTAAATTTTTTAAATTCAAAAAAAATCGGGTCTTGATTATTTGTTTTGTTTAAATTAATATTATAGTTACAAAAGCAAAAATTATCATCGAAAGGAAATATATCATGTCAATCGAATGCGAAATCTGCGGAAAAAAATCATTAAAAGCAGCAAAGATTTCATTTTCACACAAACAAAACGTTCACAGACAATTCCCTAACCTTCAAACTGTAAAGGTTAATCAAAACGGAACTGTTAAAAAGATTAAAGTTTGTACTTCATGCCTCAGAGCAGGAAAAGTCGAAAGAGCTTTGTAATTTTTAAAAATCAACTGAAAAACAATAAAAGAGCCGCTTACGGCTCTTTTTTCTTTATACGGTAAATTGTCTTTTCAAAGAACAATTCAATCTCGAAAAATCCATGCTATAATGAGGTCACTATGAACACAAACATTTTCAAACAGTCTGCAAGTATATTTAAAGATAATGTAATGATGATTATTCAACCTCTCTGCCTCTGGGCATTGGTTTCAATGTTCGTCGCCATGCCGCTTTACACCAAAAAAGGAATCGATTTGGGTTTTATTTTTGCATCAAGTATTTTGGTACTTTGTTTTATAACTTTTTTGGCAGGTTGGTATTATTGCATAAAATTAACTATCGCCAATAAAAACAAGGATTTTGAAACACCAGAGGAGAAAAACTTGGCTCAGTTGGGCATCTTAAAAAATTTCTTTGTTGGTGTCGGCGAATATATTTTGCCCGTTGGGATAGCCACAATTTTGTACGGCGGAATTTCATACGGTCTTTTCGTTGGATACAAATACATTGCAATTCAAGCCTTCAACAATGTAAAAATCCCCGACGAGTTTATAAAATTAATCGGAACAGGCTCACAAGAACAAATCACACAATATATCCAAACCCTTTCAACAGACCAATTAGCGACGTTATCTGGCGTGATGTTCGGCGGAATCATCATTTATTTTCTGTTTGAAATTTGTATTTTATGGTATGGTCCAACCTTGTTCTATACCACGAAAAACCCCATTGCTGCACTGTTTAAGGCGATTGTATTTACGTTTAAAAACTTTTTCACATCAATAATGATTGTGGTCGTGATGGGCGTTCTCAACATGATTATTTCATTTTCGAATTTATTTTTCGGCAACAGTTTTCTGTTGTTTATCCCGATGATGCTTTCGCTTATGTACTTTGTTTACTACGTTTTGACGGTATTTTTATATTATGAACAAACCCAAAATATTAGCCCTGTCGGGGCCAAGTTCGACAGGCAAGTCTAAACTTGCGGTTGAAATTGCTAAAAAATTTAACGGTGAAATTATTTCAGCAGACTCAAGATATGTTTACCGTGAAATGAACATCGCAACAGCCAAGCCTACAAAGAAAGAAATGGCTGGTATTCCGCACTATTTAATCGATATTTGCGACGTCACAGAAGAATACACCGTTGGACTTTTTGTCAAAGATGCGGACGAATTAATCAAAGACATCTCAAATCGTGGCAAATTGCCTGTAGTTACCGGAGGAACAGGACTTTATTTTCGTTCTTTAAAAGGAACTTTCGATATTCCAGAAGTGCCTGCGGATAAAGACTTTCGGGAAGAAGCGGAAAACATTCCAAATGAAATTTTATACGAAGAACTAAAAATAAAAAATCCCGTATTAGCAGAAAAAATCCACCCGAACAATAAACGCAAAATCGTTCGTGCACTTGAGATTGCACGTTCTGGGGCAGAAATGAAATCAAAAGAGTGTCCGTACGAAATTTTATGGCTCGGATTAGACGTTCAAGACAGACAATTTTTATACGACAGAGCAGACAAGAGGGTCGATATTATGCTCGAGAACGGACTTTTGGTCGAGGGAAAATATCTTTTTGACAAATATGGCGAAAATAATATTTTGTTAAACACAATCGGGCTGAAAGAACTCTATCCCGTGCTGAAAGACGAAATTGAACTCGAAATTGCACTTGAAGAAATTAAAAAGAACACACGGCATTACATCAAACGACAAATCTCGTGGTTTAAGGGCGAAAATTCAATAATTCCACTATACATCGACATTGATGACATTGAAAGCAAAGCATTTGAATTAATAGAAAAATTCGTATAATTATGTAACAAATTTGTTTTTCAAAATTTTTTTGATAAAATAACATTCAAGAAGGTTTAGGGACGGATAAAATGCGAGGAAGATTAGTTCTTTTATCAATAATTGTAGGCTTATGGGTATTTCTGTTTATTTTTCAGAACTACTTCAACACGTTTTGGGCATTGGTTGCTCTTATCTCAATTATGGGCGTTTATAGCGTTTATATTTATCTTGCAAACAAGCACCGTGTCAGAGTTTTGAAAAAACATCCTGTCGAAGTAAACCAAGATTATAAGCCGCTTATTACAATTATGATTCCCTGCCACAATGAAGGCATTGTTATTCATAAAACAGTCGAAAACATTACGGCAGTAGATTATGACAACTATGAACTTATTTTGATTGATGACAGAAGTGATGATAATACGGCTGAAGTTATTAAGCAAATTGCAAAAGAAAATCATAATATCAAATATTTAATAAGAGAAAAAAGTGCATTCCCCGGAAAATCAGCAGTTTTGAACGATGCACTCGAAATGGCACACGGCGAGGCTGTTTTGGTCTTTGATGCCGATGCAAGAATCAATCCCGATTTCATCAAAAATTTAATTCCTAAACTTGAACCGGAAGATGTCGGTGCAGTTCAAGCAAGAAAAGTCATCAGCAACAGAAACGATAATTTCTTAACCCGTTGCCAAGATAACGAAATGGCTTTGGATACGCATTTTCAAATCGGTCGTGATGCGGTAAAAGGTGCGGTTGAACTCCGTGGTAATGGCGAACTTATCAAAAGAAAGGCCTTAGAGGATATCGGAGGTTGGAATAATTACACGATTACCGATGACCTCGATATGTCAACAAGATTGCAAATTAAAGGTTGGGATATTCGTTTTTGCCCCGATGTATGCGTTTATGAAGAAGGTGTAATGAGAATAGTTCCGCTCCTTCGCCAACGCAGACGTTGGGTTGAAGGAAGCATCAGAAGATATTTGGAAAATTTCTGGGCTGTTCTTTTTTCAAAGGACATGTCACTCCGTGCAAGCCTTGATATGACTGCTTACATCTGCGAATTTTTGCTCCCATTCTGGTTCTTTTCAGAAGTCGGATTTCAAATTTTCAGATACATAAAATATGACGAAAACCAAATTTTATCGTCATTAACACTTGCTGTATTGATTTTCATTTTCTTTTACAGTGCTCTTGTTTACAGTTTGAGAAAATATAACCACCTTAAACCGCTCGAAAATATCAGACAATCGTTTGAAACTTGTGCATACCTTTTAGTTTTGTGGTTTCCCGTCGTAACGTTTATCATCTTCAAAATTATTTTCACAAAAAAAACAATGGATTGGGGAAAAACTCAACACGGCACTGCAAAATCCGAAGAACCGGCTCTCGTTAAATAACTTGTTAAATAAGATTTAGCAAATATAATTAATGTATATTAATTAGACTAGCCGAAAGGAATTAAAAAAGTGGAATTTTTTACAGATGCAACAATCCAACTGCTTAAGGCTTTGAGCGATATTTGTGGCAGTTACGGATTGGGAATTATAATTTTAACAATTATCGTAAGAGTTTTGATGTGGCCGTTGAGCGTTTCACAACAACGTTCTATGAAAATGATGCAAAAAGTGCAACCTAAAATGAAGATGATTCAAGAACGTTACAAAGACGACCCACAAGTTATGCAACGCAAAATGATGGAATTATACAAGGAACACAACTTCAACCCAATGGGTGGTTGCTTCCCCGTTTTGATTCAAATGCCAATTTTCATTTTGTTATACACGGCGTTAATCAGCCCACAATTCATTGACCTTGCAGGAAATGCAAAATTCTTATTCATAAATAGACTTGATGCAACTATCAGAGGAACTTCTGCTCGTTCATTCGATAATACTTTCACCGTCGGAAAAACAGTAAATTTCGGACTCGGAAAGAAAGCAACCGTTTACTTTAGCGATGGCACTGTTGAAAAAGATGTCAAAGTTAAAAATTCAAGAGACAACCTTCGTTATAATAATCAATTAACGCCTGGAGAAGATATTGAAATCAGACTTGCTCTCAATGCTTTCCAAATTGACAATTTCGAAAACAAAACAATCACAGGTGCTGATGTCGAAGTTACAAACGCTAACTCAAGAGAATCAGAAAACGTTCAATTTAAGAGAACCGGCGATATCTTGCTCGCAGATGTTCAAACAATTAAAGCAGATGAGAAAATCAACATCGACGTACTTGCGTTAGTTCTCTTCTTTGGTTTGTCTATGTTCTTTGCAACAAAAGTTATGACACTTACAAACAAAAATTCTCAACAACAACTCGACCCGCAACAAGAAGCAATGCAAAAAACAATGGGAAAAACAATGCCGATTGTTTTGACAGCAACATTCTTCTTTATCCCTATTCCTGCAGGCGTTTTACTCTATTTGGTTGTAAGTAACTTGTTCCAAATCGGACAAACTTTCATCATCAACAAACAACTTGATGCAGCAGAAAAAGTAACAAACGTGATTGATGTAAAACCGGAAAAGTAATATGAAACTTGATGAATTTGATTATGAACTTCCAAAAGAATTAATTGCACAATTACCTTCTCAAAAAAGAGAAAATTCAAAGATGCTTGTCTTAAACAGACAGGCTCTTTGTTATGAAGACAAACACTTTTACGATATTGTAGACTGCCTCGATGAAAATGATTTTCTCGTTTTGAATAATACAAAGGTAATTCCCGCAAGATTGTTTTCGATAAAAGATACTGGTGCGAAAATCGAAATTTTCCTTGTTCGAGAAATCGAAAAATCGATTTGGATAGCCCTCATAAAGCCCTCAAAACGGGTAAAACCACAAATGGTGTTAAAGGTTGGAGAAAAACTATCAGTCGAAATTTTGGAAAAAATTGACGATAAATGGAAAATCAAACTTAATTATACAGGAAATATTTATGAAATTTTGGGCGAATATGGAAATATTCCGCTTCCACCATATATAGAAAGAAATATGACTGACGAGCAGTACAAAAACCTTGACTTTGAACGCTATCAAACCGTTTACGCAAAATATGAAGGCTCAGTTGCTGCACCAACAGCAGGATTACACTTTACAAAAGAAATCCTCGACAAGTTGGAACAAAAAGGCGTAGGAAAAGCATTTGTACATCTTAATGTGGGCTTAGGAACGTTTAAACCCGTAAAAGTAGACAACATCGAAAATCATAAAATGGACTCAGAAACCTTCGAAATCCCAGAAGATAGTGCAAACGCTATCAATGAGGCGATTGCTCAAGGCAAAAACATCGTTGCGGTCGGCACAACAAGCGTTCGTACCCTCGAAACTACAATGCAAAAATACGGCAAAATTATCCCTGTAAAAGACCACTCGGAACTGTTTATCTACCCCGGTTTTGAGTTCAAAATCGTCAACAAAATTATAACGAATTTCCACTTGCCAAAATCAACACTTTTAATGCTCGTTTCGGCATTTGCAGGACGTGAATTCATCTTTGATGCATACAAACACGCAATTGAAAACCAATATAGATTTTATAGCTACGGAGATTGCATGTTTATCAAATAACACCATTCGTGTTATCAAGTATCAATAAAGATTTTAAAAGCATATAACACTATTTGTGTTATATGTTTTTATGTGTAAATTTTCTTTTACCGGAGCAAAAATCAGAGACAATATCTCCATGACCTTCAAGTTGATACTTGTAAATTGTCAAACCATCAAGTCCAACAGGGCCTCTTGCATGAGTTTTGTTTGTTGAAATTCCGACTTCTGCACCGAAACCGTATCTGTATCCATCGGCAAATCTTGTCGAAGCATTATGATAAACACCGGCCGAGTCAACTCGAGCCATAAAATAATTAACACTATTAGTGTTTTCGCTTATAATACAATCGGTATGACCTGATCCATATTCATTGATGTGGTTAACTGCTTCATCGAGAGAATTTACAATTTTCACAGATAATTCTTTTTCGCCATATTCGTGTGCCCACTCTTGAACTTCACCAAGACCGTCAACAATTTTTCTTGCTTTATCATCTCCGTTAACAATAACACCGACTTCGACCATCTTTGACACAAATAGTGGCAAGAATTTTTCTGCAATATTTTCGTTCACCAAAACTGTTTCAACAGAGTTACAAGCCGCCGGATACTGGCATTTTGAATCTTCAATAACTATCAACGCTTTATCAAAATCAGCAGACTCGTCAACGTAAATATGGCAAATTCCACTCGCATGACCCAATACAGGGATTTTTGTATTTTCTTGAATATATTTAACGAGTTTGTTTGAACCTCTTGGAATAATCAAGTCTATTGACTTATCTTCAGATAACATTTGTGCAACATCATCGTGAGAGAATAGCAAATTGATAACATTTTTAGGGAAACCTTGCGTTTTATCGAGTGCATCAACAATAATTTTATAAATAACACTATTTGTGTTAATCGTTTCTTTTCCACCTTTTAAAAGGACTGCATTGCCTGATTTTATTGCAAGAGCAGATATTTGAGCCAAAACATCAGGTCTTGCCTCAAAAATGACTCCGATAACCCCAATCGGGCAGGTGACTTTTTTCAAAATCAAGCCATCTGAAAGTTCTCTTGTGAACTCGACTTTGTTGACAGGGTCGTCGAGTTTCATAACATCATAAATACCGTCAATCATTGCATTTATCTTGTTTTCATCAGCTTTCAAACGATTGAAAACTGATTTTGATAATTTCCCTTCTTCGACGGCAATTTTTGCAGCAGCCAAATCTCGTTCATTTGCTTCAATAACACTATTAGTGTTATTTTTTAAAGCATCAGCAACATTTTTCAACGCCGCATTTTTAATCTCGCAAGAGAGCGAGGATAGTGCGATTGAAGCATTTTTTGCATTTTTAGCAATAGATTTTATATCAGACATAAAAAATTCCTATAAAATTACGATATTGTCACGAGTAATGATGGCGTCATAGTTTTTGTGACCCAAAATTTTTGCGATTTCAAAAGAGTGAACGCCAATGATTTTGCGGCAATCGATACTTCCGTAGTTAACCATACCTTTTGCAAACTCATCTCCATTTTCATCAAGGATAGTAACTACATCGCCTTTTTGAAATTCACCTTCTATATCCAAAACACCAATAGATAAAAGGCTTGCATCCTTTTCAATAAGTGCTTTTTTTGCACCGGCATTAACTTTAACTTTGCCTGAAATACTTGTAGCATAGCCGACCCAGCGTTTTTTGCCTGACAATTTTTCAGTCGGCAAGAAAATCGTTCCAATGTCGTCCTCTTTGAAGATTTTTGTAACAATGTTCGGGGTTTTGCCGTTTGCGATAATAACGTGACCGCCCGAACGAGTGACAACCTTAGCGGCTTCAAGTTTTGTTTTCATACCGCCACGACCGCCTTTTGACGCTTCTTGTCCCATACTTTCGATTTCCGGAGTGACTTCTTCCACAAGAGGAATTCTTTTTGCGTTCGGATTTTCCTTCGGATTGTCGTCAAAAAGTCCATCGATATCAGACATTATAACAAGCAAATCAGCCTCAAGTTTACTTGCCACAAGGGCTGACAACTTATCATTATCAGAAAAACAAACTTCAAGAACACCACGAGCTTCTTCAAGTTCAGTCGTCGAAACCGTGTCATTTTGGTTGATAATCGGAATAATTTTGAGTTCCAACAGTCTGTTCAAAACGTTGCTAAGGCTCAAATATTTAACACGTTGAGTAAAATCTTCTTCGGTTAAAAGTATTTGTGCACAGGTAATTTTGTACTTGTCAAACCCGTGTTCATAAATCGACATCAAAGTTGTTTGACCAATTGCAGCACAAGCCTGTTTTAAAATAACATCGCCGGTTGTATCAACATTAACCTTATTCGCTCCAAGTCCTACTGCACCTGAAGTTACGATGATAATTTCTTTTCCTTTTTGATGAAGTTTAGAAATATCCTCAATAAACGAGTAAATACGAGAGAGCGAAATTGAGCCGTCCTCGCCTCTTAAAACGTTCGTTCCGAACTTAAAAACTATTCTTTTTGCTTTTTTAATATCAATCATAAGAAAATTATAGTATTTAATCAGATTTTTGCAATCTGTTACCAAGCATAAAAGCAGGGGTAATTTCATTAAAAATAACTGCCGGATTTACAATCGGTTCTTCTGTTTTCAAAGGTTTATAAAAATCTTTTACGAGGAGCATTTTAATTTGTGTTTTTTCAAATCCACAGCCATAAAGCACATCTTCAAAGGATTTTGCACTTGTCATATAATTTCTGTTTAACACAAAAATATTTCCATTCGGGACAAGTTCTTTCAAATAAGAAATTACAGTTTTTAATATCGGCAAATACTCGTTTTCAAAAGGTTTTGTAACAATTAAATCAACTAAAAAATCTGTCTGGTTAACAAAATGGTACTCAAGATAGGCAAGAATACTTTTATCATTGTTTTTGAGGACAAATTTTTGAGGATATTTTTTGAATGGATTTTTCAAAATCGGAGACTTGAATTCATCAATATCCAGTTCTAATGAAAATCTGAAATGGGGCAAAATTGCATCATTATAAAAATCTGCAACCTTTTTCGCCTCAAAATTACTCAACTTGCAAAAATCAGCCCATTTATACGTCGAATTCAAATCAATATCCGAAGCATGCCAAACTACTTCCCGAGAACAAAGTCTGAAACCGCACCGTTTCGAGAAAAGTTCCGCCGATGTTTCATCATTTTCGTCAATTAAAACACAAAACGTATCAGCCCCCAATGCCCCATATTTCGCCACAACATAGCCAATCAACTGTTTTCCTTCATCAAAAGAATTTTTATCAAGAAAAAGTTGCTTAACAAACCATTTGTGCTTATTTCCCTTCGTCACTTCAATCGTAATAAATGCCTTAACATCATTATTTTCGTTTACAACGATATAAGATTCAGGAGATTTTCGAAGAGCAAGCGGCATAAAATCTTGAAAAATATCCAACAATCCACCTAAAATCGTACCACTATAAGAAATTTTTTCATCGGGCGAAATCGATGAAACCATCTTTTGAACTTTTTTAAAATGTGAAATGTTAAACCGTCTGATTTTAGCCATTTTTAACCTCTATATGTCTATAATAACATTTTTCTAAAAATTTGTATCTCAAAAGTTAAAAAATTATTAAAAAGGTTTGAGAATAGTTTGTTTTTAACTATAATAATTAAAAAAGGGTAAATTTATGTCAAAACATCATAAAAATCATGAAGAACAAAAAAAATCATCTAATCCGTTTGCAACAGAAGAAACGGAAAACACCGTAAGTGTTGATGATGCGGTAGAAACAGAAGAAAAAGAAACAGCAGAAGAAACTGCTAACGAAGAAAAAACAGAAGAAACACAAGAAAAGAAAGGCATTTTGGGCGGACTTTTCGGAAACAAATCAGAAGAAGAATTAAAAAAGACAAAAGAAGCGTATGAAACGCTCAATAACCAATATTTGAGACTTGCTGCTGATTTTGACAATTACAGAAAAAGACAAGAATCTGAACGGGAAAATCTCATCAAGTTTGGCACAGAACAAGCCTTGAAGAAAATGATTGAACTTGCGGACAATTTCGACCGTGCAGAAAAAGCAATGGAAAAAATTGACGATTGCGAAAAAGCGAAAGAATCCTTCAACATTTTGAACAAACAGTTTAGAGATGCACTCACAAAATTAGGCTTGGAACAAATTAAAACAGAGGGCGAAAAATTTGACCCGAATCTCCACGAAGCCGTAATGCAAGTTCCGACGGACGAACACCCCGAAGAAACAGTTATGCAAGAAATGCAAAAAGGATACAAATTCGGAGACAAAGTCTTGAGAGCCTCAATGGTGAGTGTAGCAGTAGGTAAGTGAAACAATGGCTGATTACTATGAAATATTAGGGGTGAGTCGTGATGCGGGCAAAGACGAAATCAAATCCGCATTCAGAAAGAAAGCAAGAGAACTCCACCCCGACGTGAACAAAGCACCCGATGCGGAAGAAAAATTCAAAGAATTGGGAAAAGCATACGAAACCCTTTCAGATGACGACAAACGTGCATTATATGACAGATACGGCGAAGAAGGATTATCAAACGCAGGATATAGCAATGCAGGCCCGTTTGAAGGCGGTTTCGGCGGACTGAACGACATCTTTGAAGCGTTCTTTGGTGGCGGATTTTCAAGAAGATACGAAAACCCTGATGCCCCAAGACGTGGCGACGATTTAAGAATTAACATTCAGTTGGATTTCAAAGAAGCAATTTTCGGAATAGAAAAAGAACTTCATATCTCTCACGAAGAAACTTGTAAGACTTGCAACGGAACAGGCGGAAAAGCAGGCTCGCAACCGACAACCTGTCAAACATGCGGCGGCACAGGAAAAATCCAACAGGTTCAACAAACTCTTCTTGGCAATTTCAGCCAAATTTCAACCTGCCCTAAATGCCACGGAAAAGGTAAAGTTTACGCAGAATCTTGCCCCGATTGCCACGGCAATGGTGTAAAAGAAATTGAAAAGAAAATTAAGGTCAAAATTCCTGCAGGCGTTGACAACGGTACAAAAATCAGAGTATCCGGCGAAGGCGATGCAGGCAAAAATGGCGGTCCGGCAGGCGATTTATACGTCGTGATTTTGGTCAAGGAAGATGATTATTTCATCAGAAAAGGTAACGATATTTACACAATTTTAAATATCTCATTCCCTCAATCTGCACTTGGCGACAGGGTTACAGTCAAAACCTTAGAAGGCGAAAAAATAATTACCGTGCCACAAGGAACAGAACATGATAAAATAATTACCATAAAGGGCGAAGGTGTTCCTTTCATCGGAACAAACCGTCGTGGCGACCATCACGTCGTTGTGAAACTTGCTCCGCCAAAATCTATGTCGGAAGAAGAAAAACTCCTTTATGAAAAACTTTTTGAACTTTCAAAAGGCAAAAAACCTCAAGAACGAATTATCGATAAAGTCAAAAATGCCTTTAGCAAATAATAGGAATAAAAAATGAAAAAGATTTTACCTGCAATACTCGTATCACTTATGCTTTCTTGCGGAACACCGGCAGAAGCAATAATGTTGCCCCACCAAATGAACATCTATCTGTTCGACAACGCAAGAGATTGCACGGTAAGATTTGACGGTTTGATTAACTTCAAAAACGGTACGACATACATTCCCGTTTTGCCGGAAGAAATCAAAGATGTTCCGAGACTCGAAATCGTTTGGACTTATCCGAGCGGAAAAACTTTAAAAGATGAACCTGAAATCATCGTGTTCAATAACGGATTTTCACTCTTGAAAGTCTTGAAAGACGGAAACAGAAAGACTTTAACGACTTATCAGGATTTACCTGACGTAATTCAAACAGGTATTTTGCCACAAGATATGCTCGTTCCAAATGGACTTTATGTTTCGGAAAACTTAAAAGGCTTGCTTGGAAACCTCGAAATTCCAGTCGTTGACCGTTCGATTAAGGCAGATAAAAAAGTTGCAACAAAAACTACAACCTCTACAAAAACAGTCGTAGCAAAGAAAAATGGTAAAAAAATTGTCAAGACTCACGTCAAAGTTCTAAAAACTAAAATGCCAAAAGAACTCGACGGCAAAATGTTTCTTGCGACAAATTTTGACTCTCAATATTTGAAAGTCTTTGCCCCCGGACGTCCTGAGCCTATTTACGGTTTGAAACTTAAAGGAATTTTGAAAGACGTAAAAGTTACCCCCGACAAGAGATTTTTGATTGCGGCAGTTTTTGGCAAAAATCAAATTGACGTAGCCGATATCGGGAACGAACAAATCGCAAAAAGCATTGATATCAACGCTCAGCCATCAGAAGTTGAAGTTAACGAAGCAACAAACAAAGCATATATTATGAGTGCAGATGGACGTTCAATTTTCTCAATCGACCTCACTGATATGGCAGTCACAGAAAAAATTTCGCTTGATGCTGCACCATACAGAATGACTTTGTCAGACAATGGCACACAACTTGCCTATGCAGACAAAAATACCGACAATATTTACATCATCAAAATCGATGACGATTACAAAAATGTTCCAGTAACAAAAATGGAGAACATCTCAAAATTGCTCATCGACGATGCAAATAGACTTTATGCAATTTCAAGAACTCAAAATAAACTTTTAATCAACGATTTTGACTTAAACAAAATCCACAACGATGGCGAAGAAACAGACGACAAAGCATCAATTTTGCAGAGAAAATTATCTGACGGAACAAAGAAATTTTTGGGTGTTCCAACAGACATCAAAACATACGACCAAGTTGACGAAGGCGTCGAGCCAGTAACTGCAACCGTTGAAGAAAGATCTCTCCGCACAGGAAACAAACCGACAGATATGTTCCTTTACGGAAACAAACTTTTCATTCTTTGCTCAGGCGATAAAGAAATCAACGTCTTGGATACAGATTCTTTGAAATACATGACAACAATCAAACTTGAAGAATCATTCCCGAGAAAAATTACAAGAATTGACAATTCAAATCTTGCCATTGTCACTGATGCAAGCGGCAAAAAATACACGATAATCAACCTTGACACATCGAAAATCGTCGGTGTTTACCCGCTCGATATGCCGATTAACTCACTCACGATTATCAACAAAATCAATAATATCAATATTTTGGAACAAACATTATAAAATGAGCATAGTTGAAGATACATTAAGAGAATTAGAAGCAACAAAGAACGATTTTTGGAATATTTCAAGAGAAACGGGCGATTTTATTGAATTTTTGATAAAAGTGTCAAACGCACAGAATGTCTTGGAACTCGGCACGTCGAACGGCTATTCGGGTTTGAGAATAGCACTTGCATTGAAAGAAACAGGCGGAAAACTTACGACAATTGAATATTGGGAAAAACGCCGCTCCGTTGCAATCGAAAACTTCAAAAAATGCGGTGTCGATGACATTATTACGGCAAAATTAGGTCCCGCTCTGGTTGTAATTGAAAATGAATTGCAAAATGAAATTTTCGATTTTGTATTTATTGATGCAAATAAAGCCCAATATATCAAGGATTTTGAACTCATACACCCGCTTTTAAAAGTCGGAGGGATTATTGTCGCAGACGATATTTTGTCACACGCTGACCCTGTAAAGCCTTTCGTCGAAGAAATTACGCACAGAGATGACTACTCTGCTCAAATCCTTAATCTTCCCGATGGCGTCCTTATTGCAAGGAAAAATAAATGAAATTTTTGAAATATGAAAAAATGACGACAAAAAAACTAAAAAATTATACAGAAATATTTGTTTATATTTGCTTTGCAGCAAGTATTTTAGGATATTTTTCAAAGTACAATTTTTTATTCGACATTTGTTCACAATTCCGAATGCAATATTTACTTTTCGGACTAATTTTACTTGTATATTGTATAATTAGAAAACATAAAAATATCTTGAGTTTATTAATTGTTTGTATTGTAATTTTAAATCTGATATCCGTTTTAGGTAGCCTAAAATTCAACGATGTTACGAAAAAACAAGGATTTAAAATTGAAATCATCAACCTTTTGACAAAAAATAAGAAATACAACGCCGTCAGAAAAGAAATTAACGACAAATCGCCTGATATTCTTGTAATACAAGAGCTTGACGACAAATGGAGTGAAGAATTACAAGCCGTCAAAGAAAATTATCCGTTTATATACGAAATAAGTCGTCAAGACAATTTTGGGATTGCACTATATTCCAAAATTCACATCACGGAAATAAGAAAATTTTTTGTCGGAACATTAGATGTTCCCGCAATTTCCGCATTTTGCGATTACGAAGGTAAAGTCTTTGAAATAATTTGCATTCATACAACCCCGCCGACAAACCAAACTTATTTTAAAAACACACAAAAAATAACACAAGACCTTGCCGACTACATAGCCGAAAACGGACACAATGCAATTATAGCAGGTGATTTTAACACATCTCATTATTCATACAATTACAAAAATTTCATTAAAAACTCTAAAATGCAAGACCTCAGCAGTATTTTTCACCCAACGTGGTCGGCTTTTTGGTTGTTTCCCTTTAGAATTACTCTTGACCACATTTTTGTGACAAAGTCTTTCGCCGTAAGGGATTACGCTGTTGGAAACAACATCGGCAGCGACCATTTGCCCATTTGGGCGGAAATTTCGTTCAAAGAATAGTCAAAATTTAAACTTTAATGTATAATTCAACTATGAAAAATTTTTGTGACAAAGACGAATTTTCACTCGACAAAATTGGGATTGTTTATAATTCTAACTCAAACGGTTACGAAAAAACTGTAGAAGAAATTAAATTTGAACTCGAACGCCACGGGCTTGATTATGTCGTGACGAACATTGACGCCCTCGATAGCACCGTAACATTTGCGATTGTGGCAGGTGGAGACGGAACACTTCTTCGTGCAGCAAGATTTTACGCAAAATATTACATTCCTGTTTTCGGAATAAACTTAGGCAGATTGGGGTTTTTGGCACAATCTTCACCAAACGACATAAAAAATTCTATCGAAAAAATCATCAACGGCGACACTAAATGCGAAGAAAGACTTATGCTTTCCTCAACCCCTGGAAGACTTTCAGCCCTCAATGATATTGTTATAAAAAGCGAAAATTTTTCAAGAACCGCAAGACTTTTCGTCTCCGTAAACGGCGATACGATTTGCAACTACATGGCAGACGGATTAATCGTCTCGACCCCTACTGGCTCAACGGCTTACAACATTTCTGCTGGTGGGCCGATTTTAGTTCCGAGACTGAATGCCTTCATCATCGTGCCAATTTGCCCACATTCGCTCAATGCAAGACCGCTCGTCATTCCGTCAAACGAAAAAATCGAAATTACATCTGTCGATAATACGAAAAAACTCAGAATGTCCGCCGACGGACAAACAACCTTTACAGTGCCTGAAAATTGCAAAATCACAATAAAAAGACACAAAAACAAAGCGAGATTGTTGCTTTTGAACGACCAAAGTTTTTACTCGATTTTGAAACAAAAACTCTATTGGGGTGTACCGAACAACCGTTAATTATTCTCTTGTGTAAACTCTTGCAAGTCTTACTCTCAAGCGGCAAATGAGTTCGTAGTTGATGGTATTTAAAATATCAGCCCATTCATTTACGGAAATAAATTCATCGCCGTCTTGTCCGAGCAAAGTGATTACATCGCCCTCATCTGCATCAACGCCTGTGATGTCAAACATCATCTGATCCATTGTGATATTGCCGATTTGAGGAACTTTTTTACCGTGCAAAATGCCACAGATTTTTCCTGACAAACCTCTTGAAATTCCATCAGCATAACCCAAAGGAACGGTCGCAATTTTCGTTTCCTTTGTCGTAACATATTTGTGCGAATAACTTACGCCCGAATTTGCATGAGCATTGTGGATATTGACAATACGTCCTCTCAAAGACATTGCGGGAATGAGTTTTGGCGGATTGTCAAAATCAGGAATTAAATCTGGCTGCAAGCCATAAATTCCAATGCCTGCACGAGCCATGTTGTAATTAATTTGCGGGAAAGTAATCAACGCCGCCGTATTTGCACAGTGCAAAAGCAATCCGGTCGTATCAACATTTGCAAGAACATAATCCCAAATTTTGAGTTGTTCTTTTGTTTTTTCCAAATTTTCTGCACAAGCAAAGTGTGTAAAAATACCCTTTAACTCAATAAAATCACTCTGTTGAACTTTTTTAATCAAAGGAACGGCATCTTCTTTCGAAACCCCGATTCTATTCATGCCCGTATCCAATTTTATGTGAACTTTCGGCTTAATACCCGTTTTTTCGTATGTAATTTTGCAAGCATCAATGTGTTCTTGAAGGAACAGGGACAAGCAAATATCGTTTTCAACAGCCCAATCGAATGCCCAAACAGGTGCAGCACCGAGTACCAAAATCGGTGCAGTTATTTTGTTTTCACGAAGTTGCATAGCCTCATCAATCGAAGCAACCCCGAGCATATAAACGCCCGAAGCAAGCAAGGTTGGCGTAATCATAACGCTTCCATGCCCGTATGCATCTGCCTTAACAACGGCAAGAATTTTCGCCCCTTCGTGAGCATATTTTTTCAATTCCAAAATATTATGTTCGATAGCGTCAAGGTTGATTTCCACCCACGCATCACGTTTTGTATTCAAATAAGATTGTCTGTTAAGTTTCATACAAAAATGATATACCTTGTTGAAAAAAAAAGCAAAATTGTTATCAAATGTGTTAAAATAATAAAGAAACAGGACAAAATTTATGCAAACTAAAGAAGAAATCATTAAAGAAATGCAAGAGATAACCAAACAAATGGTTATTGACGATATAGAAGAAAACCCCGATAGTGAGCATGACGGCTTCGATTGCGACTGTTGCGGTCAATATAAAATGCTTGCAGGCTCAGTCGGATACGGTCAATACAGATTATGTAACGATTGTGTATTACTTGCAGAAATCGCCTTTAAATTAGGCAAAATCAAAGATATAAAAGAACTCATTGACGCCAATGAGGACAACCGTCTCGAGGGCATGTGCGAGTTTTTGAAACAAGAAGAATTGAAGGAAAAAAATTAATTGGCTGAAAAAGAAACATACCTAAATTATAATTTAAAGGACGGGAAACTCATTCGTTGGCCCGACCACTTTTTCCCGTTAACTTTTTACATTGCCCCTTTTCGCTGGTATCGTGGACAAAATGAGGCTGGAAAATACCTCGGACTCGTTCAAAGAGCACTTCGAACTTGGGAACAGGTGTCGAACAACCGCTGCCGTTTTCAAATCGTTTCGAACTTGAACGATTCACAGGTCAACCTCGAATGGAAACGTGTCGACAGAAAATCGCTCGGCTATTGCCTTTTCAACTTCGACGAGCAGGCGAGATTGTATTCTGCTGAAGTTCAAATCGGACTTTCTGACGGAATTCTTCACTCTCAATATATGGATGAAAACGAAGTCTATCACACTATTTTGCACGAAATTGGTCATGCTTTGGGCTTGGGTCACTCTCCATATCAAAGCGATATTATGTATACTCCGCACCAATACGGCAATGTAGGACTTTCACCGAGAGACATAAACTCAATTCGATGGCTATACAACCTTCCACTTGGCACATCAGTAAACGACATTAACACAAAATATAACCTTAACGAAAAAGATATCGACGTCGCTCTTTGGAAAATTATTCACGGCAGTGCATCATCAGAGTTTGAGCGTGTAAAAAACTCTCTCCCGACGCCCCCACAAAAAAATCTTATGGACGAGCAATCGAAATTGGGTGAAATCAAAAAATATCAGATTTTGGCACTCCAAAATATCCAAATTTCTCAAAACACTCACAACATGCTTAAACAACAACGTATTCAACAAAACATTGAAGCCTTGAAGAATAAAAATAAACCAACAAATTAATTCGAAACTTTGGTTTGGCGTTGTTTTAACATGTCCTCAAACTCAGCCATAGCATCAATTCCGACGATTTGTTCAAGTGCTGCTCGCTTCGACAAAAAATCAAGTTCAATCGATTGTTTTCTCTCAAGAGCAGTTCTATAATAAGCATCTGCAATCATTTCAAGTTCACGACCTTGATTTTTAACTAATTCCAAATACTGATAACGGTTGATAACATTGACTTTTGCCCGTTCAGCAGCAACGAGTGCAGTCATATAATCGATATAATAATTAATTAAACGTTTTTGCAAATCGTCAACCCGTTTCAAAAGCATAATCATATCAGCATCGGTAACTTTAGTGTATTTGTAATTCAATTCTTTGTCATCTGTCGAAAGTGAATTAATCAAAGCACCACTCATAATGGCTGATGTCGCCGCAACCGGGTTCATAAAACCAGCCCCTGCCATTGACGAAAATCCTGCCAACGGTCTGATTACTTTTTTGATAATCGTTTCATCGGGCTTGTCAGCATCTGGATTTGAAAGTTTATAAATCGTAAATTTTACCGTCTCAGATTTTGACGCCGCACCTGCCCAAAGTACCGCAATGTCAGCAACCATAGTCTCTCTGTCGATGTCGACCATCTTGCTCAACTCTTTTGAAAGTTCTTTTAATGTCGAATCAGCATAAGTTTTACTTTTGGTTATTTCCCTTGCGTACTTTGCCCTTTGAGCCTCGTACGTTTCAATTTTTTTAATTTTATATTCCAATTCAGGACTCGAACTTGTTCCGAGTCTGTATGACGGACTTTTTGGAATGACAACATCGTCAAGCGTTTCCGCCGCAAAAGTCGGAGCGGATAAAATCGATATTAAAAATAAAATTTTTAACAATTTATTGAACATTTTTCATCGACTCCGGATTGATAATTGTGTTTTTAAACGCAAATTGCGTCAAATGAAGTTTTTCGACCGTTTTTGCCCCAGCAAGTCTTTCTAATTCGAGGTAATATTTTTTTGCCTCTTGTTCTTCATAATACTCGTTAAGAAGCATGTCCTCATACATTGCAGAAGAAATAATCAACTCAAGTGCATCACGGGTTTTGAGTGCTTGCGAATAATTTTTGTTATACAAAATAATTCTCGAACGGGTATCTTTGAGTTTGTTTAATGCACCTTTGTAGCCGTAATATGCAGAAATGATTGTATCTTGCAACCCTTCAATCGTTCCTGCAAGTTCAATCAACTCAGTATCTGAAATCATCTCACGTTGCGGCATAGAACCTTTGTTGAGAAAATTATTAATCAATTTTCCAGTGGCAAAAGACGCCGTCTGAATAGTTGAATCAGTTCCTGCAAGTGCAGGCAAAAACGATGCCCCGTAAACAACCGCCGAGAGTGTCTTTGCAGCAATAGAAGAGTGCAAACGTCTTTGACCTTCAGGCGTGTTCAACTTTTGCATAGTGAATTTGATTAATTTATTGGCATCAACTGTCGCCTGCCAAAGCATCTCGATGTCCTCAATTTCGCTTTCCTGCTGCATTGAAACAAGTTCATTGAACTGTTCTTTTTTGTTGATAACCATCTGCTTGGTCTGTTTTTTTTCAACAGGGTGCAAATTCAACGTCTGCTTTTGTATTACGGGCAACATAATTTCTTCTTCGGCAAATGCTATCCCCGAAGTTAACGTCAAAAATAAAATTGTGCCTAATAATTTCTTCATCTATATAATTTTATCTCACATTTTCTGTTATTTACAATTTTTTCTAATTTTCCGTAAAAAAAACTTAATATCTTTTAAAATAAATATATTAAAGGTATAATCAGAAAATCAAGGAGAAAAACATGAACACGATTAATACCGTAAAATTAAGAGATTTCGAAATCGGCGGAGACAAACTGACAATCTTGGCAGGCCCTTGTGCTATGGAAAGCAAGGATATTTTGTTCTCAGCAGCAGAAGCATTGAAAAAAATTACCGATGACATCGGCGTAAACTTTGTCTTTAAATGCTCTTACGACAAGGCAAACCGTACATCATTAACCTCATACAGAGGTCTCGGTATAGAAAAAGGCTTGGAACTTTTAGCAGCAGCAAAAAAAGCCTTCGACGTCCCAATTGTAACTGACATTCACTCTGTCGAACAAGCACCTTTGGCTGCAGAAGTTGCCGATATTATCCAAATCCCAGCATTTTTGTGCAGACAAACAGACCTTCTCGTTGCAGCCGCAAAAACAGGCAAAATCGTTAACATCAAAAAAGGTCAATTCCTCTCACCATATCAAATGAAATCAATCGCAAAAAAAGTCTCAGATAGTGGCAACTCAGATATCGTAATCACAGATAGAGGGGTATCTTTCGGCTACAATAACCTCGTATCAGATATGAGAACCGTACCGATTATCCACGAACTCGGCTATCCACTTATCTTTGACGCAACTCATAGCGTTCAACTCCCAGGTGGTGGTGGAACTTATACATCTGGAGAAAGAAAATTCGTTTCAACCCTCGCAAAATCTGCAACAGCTGCAGGTGCGGACGGCTTGTTCTTCGAAGTTCACCCTAACCCAGACGAAGCCCTCTGCGACGGTCCAAACCAAATTAACTTTGAAATGGCAAGAAACTTAATCGGAACTTGTAACGACATTTTCAATCTACTCAGAAATAAATAATATATACTTTTATTTCAAAAATAAAAAAATAGTTCGAAAAAATGAAATTTTATTTCAAGAATTCGGACTATTTTTTTATTATTTATATTTTTCAATTTATTTTGCATGATAAATAATAAGATTTTGTAAAAATACACTGTTTGCACTACTTCTAATTATTTAGTATAAATTGTTTATTTACATGTTTTTACC
>ULXU01032404.1_pt1 | contig 88652 bp, 78 predicted proteins | sample 1961521 | NCBI WGS metagenome assembly ULXU01 (sample SAMEA4835845, study PRJEB28245) | human gut metagenome | biome: gut microbiome; material: fecal sample | place: Denmark | collected 2008
CGTCTGGAGGGTTAGCCCCTCCGAAAAAGAGGGTAAGCCGCCCGGCTCTCTGGTTTTCCCATGTGTCTATATTATCATCTATTAGTATCTCTTTCAATCAAATTCTGACCGAATCGCCTTTTTTATTTTTGGAAAATTTACGGGGGTGAGTTGGCGGCGGCTCGCCCGGAAATACACCCCCCACCCAGGGCCTCCGCTCCGTTCGCCCGGTTCTTTCTGTGCGGCTGCCATCTACAGCCGGGACGCACACCAGAATCACACAAAATCATGCTTTATTTTATATTTTGTCACAAGATTGTCGCAAAAAGCATATAAAAAAGCCTCGGAGTGCTGATTTTACTAGCATTCCAAGGCTTTACATATCAAGTATTTTTTCTTGACACCCTAATATTTTTTCAAAAAGCAATTTACCAATACAAATCCACTCAGAATGTGGTATGATGAATTCACTGAAAAAGTCATCTGATTCCAGATACCACAGGAGGGAAAAATTTGAATTATTTTCACGCATCCCAAACAAAAGGAATAAAAATCTTAGAACCTAAAATTTCAAACCATAATGTACCGCTTATCTATTTTTCAGACAAGCGGGAAAACGTGCTTGTGTACCTGAGCAATGCCATCGAAAAGTTTTGCCGGGAAAACCATTTTAAATATGATGGGATCTGGCACAAATGGGGTTCTTACGGATTTGAAAAAGATGGAAAACTGCGTTTTGAAGAATACTATCCCCACGCATTAGAAGACACCTATAGCGGAGTATCCGGATATATCTATTCGTGCAAACAAATTACCCCTTATCAGAAATTGGATTTAAAAATTCCGAATGCACATATTACATCACAGCAAACAGCGGTTGACTCCTGCGAGTTTATCCCCGATGCCTATACGGAATTAATCAAAGCCGAACAGGAAGGCAAAATTACAATTCTTCGATATGATTCGTTCATAGTAGACAACCAGAGAAAAACATGGCTTAGAAAAACGATAACCGAAGAATATAAAAACAGTGCCTCACATCCAGAGTATCGATTTTTTCTTGAGAGAAAATTTTTAAATATTTGAGGTACAAAATGAACTACAGAATTATGACAGGAAACGATTCAAAATACGTTGTCGAAAAAATAATGAATACTACAACAACGTCGAAGGCTGCTGTTGGACCTACGAAAAAGCATATAAAAGAATTCATCAGGTATTCACAATGGAAGATTCGATGTGCATGGTTCAAATGGATTCTAATGACACGATAACGGGCTATCTGATGGGATATTTCAAAGAATTTGATGATATTCAGAGGCTTTTTTCTGGAAGAAATTGTGATATTCACAGACTATCAGGGAAACGGATACGGAACCGACTTTCTAAAAAAGCTGGAAGAAGTAACTCGTGAAAATAATGTTTCCATTATAGAGTTAAATAGTGTAAATGATGAAAAACATAAACATTTTTATTCAAAGTTAGGTTTCTATGAAGCAACTAATTTCGTGATGATGGGAAAATTTCTGGAATAAAAAATATGATATCATTAAATTCATCCAGCAGTCGGAAACGCGCCAAAAATAAGGGATTCGACAAGAATGTCTATCTAAAAACATTCCTTTTCCCGCTTTGTGTCGTGTTGCATACGGACAAAACAAGCTACTCTATCGATGAAAAGAGGAAACATATGGACCAGCAAAAAATTGGAGGCTTTCTTAAAAAGCTTCGCAAAGAAAAGAATCTTACACAGGAACAGCTGGCAGAACAGTTAAATGTTTCCGGAAGGACGGTATCACGTTGGGAAACCGGCTCAAATATGCCAGATATCAGTATTCTGGTCGAATTAGCCGAATTCTATGATGTCAGCATTCCCGAAATTATCGATGGAGAAAGGAAAAGCGAAACGATGAAGGAAGAAGTAAAAGAAACGGCATTAAAATTATCCGATTATGCCGAGACCATAAACCAGAAGATTAAGATTCGATTATTCTGGCTGACGGTTCTGGCATTTGCAGGAATGATTGCATTTGCAGTGATTGAAATATCAGGGCTGGATACACCCGGCAGTATCTATGAACGTATTGCAAGTGCAGGGCTTGGTCTGGATTTTGGCATGCTAATCGTGATTGCCATGTATTTGTCTGGTATTCTTGGAAAGATAAAGGCAAGACGGGCAATGTGGAGAAATGAAAGAAAAGGAAACTAAACAATTCTTACATTCCGTCATATTTGAAATATTTTACCTTGAAAAACAATTTCTACTATGTTATATTACTTTTAGAAAAGGGAAAGCCAGAAAAGCGGCTACCCTCAACAATTAAGAATCTGTTTTAGCAACAGCCGTCATTATTGCGAGTAATGGCGGCTATTTTCGTTTATCCTTGAAAATCTTATAGCAAAGACTAACAAGGGCAACAATGAATATACAAAATTGGAATAAATCCGCATATGTAACCATTGGCAACCCTCCTTTCTTTCGTCTGGAGGGTTAGGTCTACGCTTTGCTCCGGTCGTTGCTAAACAAGCCCAACCGGGGCTTAGCCCCCTCCGAAAAAGAGGGTAAGCCGCCCAGCTCTCTGGTTTTCCCTTATCACCAGCATATCATCCTGCAAATGTATTCGCAATTAAAATGTGTTTTTGTTCATCTTTTTTGTGCAATATTTCACTTCCACCGCGCTTCTGTCACATACGATAAAAAGTCCGGAAGCATCGCACGGTAGCCAATTTCTTTGATGTGCATTCCCTCAATCGTATACTCTGCCTTGAGATTTCCGTCCGCATCCTTTAACGCGTCATTCACATCAATGTAACGGGCATGATGTTTCTCTGCAAGTGCACGAACCTTCTCGTTTGCAAGGCAAATCTTCTCATTAGAGCGCACCAAAAGGCAGGGTTTCATCTCCGGCGCAGCCGCCTCATAATTGACCGGATAATATGCCATCAGATAAATTTCGGTCTCAGGCAGCGCTGCTTCAATCCTCTCCAGCAGCTTGTCATACTCTGCTGCAAGCAGTTCCGGCGTAACCTCTGCATTGCTCAAATCGTTTGTTCCGATATTTAAAAATAACCGGGACGGTTTTAAATCCAGAATACAGACATCTAAGTTTTCCTCGAGTTCCCGCATCACAAATCCGCCCACACCGCGATTATAAATCGTAACTGGAAGCTTTAATTTCTCTGCAAATTAATCCCCCTTTTTCTTCTGAGATTTTACTGTCATTTCCTATTATAAGACAGTTTTTTCTCCGTTACAATCCATTTCCCCAAACCTGTTTCGTGCAATTTCACCACTTGCAGCAGAACATATTTTCGGGTATAATGGTCTTTGGGATTGTAATCTCAGGTGATTTTTGCATTAGAAACAGGGAGCACTCTGCTTTATAGCGCTCCGGAACGGAGATAAATCAATATGAACAAAAAAGATATTTTAGAAATTAAACGTCGTTTTAAGAAAGACGCCTGCACTTTTACCAGAATGTGTGGCTGCTACGTGGACGCAGACCGCAATAAGGTTCTGACCTTCGGTGAAACCTTTTTAAACCTGGAAGATGAAGAATTTCACAAGTACCTTGAGATTGCCAAAAAAGTGTTATCCGGCACCATCGGAAACAACCTGTTAGAGCTGGAATTTCCGGCATCGGAAGAAGAAGCCGGCGGCAAACAGCAGTTTTTGATGGGACTCCGCGACAGTTGTTTAAAAAGTGATGAGCTGATGGAGGCATTTTACGACCATGTCATTGACAGCTATGAATACGTCGGGAATTACCTGATTCTCGTTTTCCACGATGCGTATGATGTCATGACCAAAACCTCTGACAACAACAAGCTCGATGAATCCGAGGAAGTGTATGAATATCTGCTGTGCGCCATCTGCCCTGTTACGCTCACAAAACCGGGACTTGGCTACCGCGCCGACGAAAACCGCATCGGTCCGCGTATCCGTGACTGGGTCGTCGGTGTACCGGATACCGGCTTTGTATTCCCGGCTTTCACAGACCGCAGCACCGATATCCACTCCGTCATGTTCTACACCCGTGACACCAAGACACCCCATGCCGAATTTATGGAAAACGGACTGGGATGCTACGGCAAGATGACGGCTACCGAAAAGAAGCTCACATTCCAGGATATTGTAAAAGATGTTATTGGAGAGGACGATGAGGAAAGCGATGCATTATTCCTTGGCATCCAGGGCAATATCAATGACCGGATTCCGATTGTTGCCGAGGATGAGCCGGAACCGGAACCTGTCATCTTAACGACCGCTGATATTTCGGAGGTTCTCACCGAAAGCGGCTGTTCCGAAGAACAGGTTGCCGTAATCCAGAAACAGTATGAAGATGTGTTCAGCGAGGAGCTTCCGGCAGCAGAACAGTTAGTCGACCCGAAGTTAGTCGAGGCAAACGCCAAACGTCAGGACCGTCTCGAGCTTGTCCATCAGGTGGAAAACTTAAAACACCAGTTAGAGGAAACACGCTCTCTTCCTGTCGACGATGATGATTCCGTCGATGCTGTCAAAACCTACGATGTCATTTTACGTGTCAAGCCGGAAAAGGTCGGTCAGATTCATTCTGATATCATCAACGGACAGAAATGTCTGATTATTCCGATGGAAGAAGACGAACACGCTGCGGTAAACGGCGTCAATACAACTGTATAAATTATAGGAAACACAGCTTTCACACTTTAATGTAACGCTGTATTTTCTATAGTGTAAAAGGGGCTGGCTTATCAACAAAGCCAGCCCCTTTTCTTCCTAACAGAATATCTATTTTCTGCTTTTTACACGCAGACCTCTGTCTCCTGCAGCTTGTCCCGGATGTACTGCTCCATCTGTTCTTTGGGAATGCCAAGTGCAAGTGAAAGCTCACTGTAAAGCTCATGCTCCACTGCGCGCATATATTTCTCATCCAACGCCGTGCTCTTTCTGCCCTGCGCAATCCGCTCCTTCTTCCTGACATACAGTGTCTTTGCAATGCTCACCCACGCGTGGTAATCACACGCCCGGAGTGCCTCCTTGTATACAATCTCACGCTGCTTCTCATTCGGCACAAAAAGCAGCTTGATTGCCGGAAGTTCCCGTATCAGTTCTTCTGCCTCTTCCTTTGAAATCACTCTGCGCATGACTGTTTTCTGATTCTCCGTCGGTGCATAGATTCTGCCGTTTGCATCTCCAATCGGGGTCAGGACATAATAAAGACGCTCCCCATCAATCCCTGCGATATCCGGACGCGTAATATCTGCAATCTGACAGACCCCCTGGCTGCCATAAACGACATATTCTCCAATTTCAAACATCTTTCCCCGATTCTCCTTTCCCTGATGCGTTTTCTCAAACTTTTTCCTTTTGTTTCCTAGTATTGCCACTTTTTAACATGGCAAAACATCTATTCCTATTTTAGCATGATTCTTCCAGAGATGTCAGTAAGTTTCCGCTAACAAACTGCATTTTTGTGAAAACTGCATCAAGGATATCCGGTCATTTTTTGTACATTTTTACAAGACTTTTTCCATACAAAGAAGCCGCTGTAGGAGATACAGCGGCTTCCTGTCGTACATAGCATAAATGGGTAAATGCCATACACAAATGGGTATATTAATAATTAGGGAAAGGAATTAACGAACACTGTTTCACGATATGAAACCGTGTTTCAAATTTCTATATTCATTATACCCACAGATAATTCAATTGTCAAATATGTATTTGAAAAAATACCTGTTCTACGCTTCCTCTTCCACCTGAACTGTAATTTTATCTAACTTCCAGATGTCGTCCACATACTCCTGAATCGTACGGTCAGAAGAGAATTTTCCGGAATGTGCTACATTTAAAATTGCACTCTTTGCCCAATCAGACTCCCTCTTATAGTACTCCATGACACGTTTCTGTGCATCTGCATATGAACGGAAATCTTTCAAAATGAAGTAGGTATCTGCATACTGTGTGCAGTTGGTATTGAGCAGGGAATCGTAAAGGTCGCGGAACAGCTCCGGGTCATTTCCGGAATAAAAACCGTTGATTAACTGCATCAAAACGGTACGGATTTCCTGATCACTGTTAAAAATCTGCATCGGGTCGTAATCCCTGTTTCTCTCGTGTGCAATAACCTCATCGGAACTCATACCAAAAATAAATGCGTTCTCTTCTCCGACTTCTTCCACGATTTCAACGTTTGCACCATCCATTGTTCCAAGTGTCAGGGCACCATTCAACATAAATTTCATGTTTCCAGTGCCGGAAGCCTCTTTGCTGGCAGTGGAAATCTGCTCACTGACATCGGCAGCCGCAAAAATCCATTCTGCGTTGGATACACGATAGTCCTCGATAAATACGACTTTAATCTTTCCGTTAATGCTTCTGTCGTTGTTGATGACATCCGCTACATTATTAATCAGCTTGATAGTAAGCTTCGCATTCTTATAACCTGCTGCTGCCTTGGCTCCGAAGATAAAAGTTCTCGGATAAAAATCCATATCCGGATGCTCTTTAAGCTGATTGTAAAGGTACATGACGTGCAAAATGTTCAAAAGCTGTCTCTTGTACTCATGCAGACGTTTTACCTGCACATCAAAAATGGAACGCGGGTCAACTTCGATTCCGTTGTGCTCCAAAATATACTTTGCAAGGCGCAGCTTATTCTGGTATTTGATATTCATAAATTCCTGCTGTGCCTTCACATCATCCGCATAAACTGCCAGCTTCTTAATATGTGCAAGGTTGGTAATCCAGTCGTTTCCGATATGGTCGGTAACCCAGGCTGCAAGAAGCGGATTTCCGTGCATCAGGAAACGGCGCTGTGTGATTCCGTTTGTCTTATTGTTAAATTTCTGCGGGAACATCTCGTAGAAATCTTTTAACTGCTCGTTCTTTAAAATCTCTGTATGCAGTCTTGCCACACCATTGACGGAATAGCCTGCTGCAATTGCAAGATTTGCCATTTTTACCTGACCATCATATACGATTGCCATCTTTGCGATTTTGTTGTTATCGCCCGGAAAACTTGCCTGGATGCTTAAAATAAACCGGCGGTTAATCTCCTCCACAATCTGATAGATACGCGGAAGCAGTCTCGAAAAGATTTCAATCGGCCATTTTTCGAGTGCCTCTGCCATGATTGTGTGATTGGTATAAGCACAGGTCTTTGAGGTAATCTCCCATGCCTCATCCCAGGAAAGTCCTTCCTCGTCCAGCAAAATTCGCATCAGCTCTGCAACTGCAACTGTAGGATGTGTATCGTTCAACTGGAAGGTTACCTTCTCCGGAAGTTTGTGAATATCATCGTGGAACTTCTTATAGCGGGCAAGCGCACGCTGTACACTTGCAGAAACGAAGAAATACTGCTGTTTTAAGCGAAGCTCTTTTCCTGCCACATGGTTGTCGTTTGGATAGAGCACCTCTACCAGGTTTCTGGCAAGATTCTGCTGCTCTACCGCTTTCTTGTAATCACCCTTGTCAAAGGAATCCAGCTCGAATTCTTCCTTCGGCTGTGCATCCCAAATCATTAAGGTGTTTACCATATGGTTTCCATATCCGACGATTGGCATATCATAAGGAACAGCGATTACAGACTGATATCCTTCCTGGATAAACCGTGTTCTGCCATCCGCTGCTGCCTCTGCGCGGACATATCCGCCAAATTTTACTTCATAGGAGTACTCCGGGCGGCGAAGCTCAAACGGATAATTTTCTTTTAACCAGTTATCCGGTACTTCCACCTGATAGCCGTCCTGGATTTTCTGCTTGAACATTCCGTAGCGGTAACGGATTCCACATCCATATGCCGGATATCCAAGTGTTGCAAGCGACTCCATAAAGCAGGCTGCCAGACGTCCAAGACCGCCGTTTCCAAGTGCCGGATCCGGTTCCTGGTCCTCGATGGTATCAAGATTGAGACCAATCTCTTCCAGTGCCTCCCTTACCTCGTCGTATGCCTTGAGGTTGATAAGATTGTTTCCAAGTGCACGTCCCATCAAAAACTCCATGGACATATAGTAAACAATCTTTGGATCTTCTCTGTCAATTGTGTGATGAGTAGCAAGCCAGTCGTCAATGATTGTATCCTTTACCGTGTAGGAGACAGCCTGGAAAATTTCCTGCTGGCTTGCCTCCTTTAAGGTCTTGCGGTACAGATTTTTTACCGCATCTTTTACTTCCTTGATAAATTCTTCCTTGTCAAATGTCTTTTGGCTCATAGCGTCCCTCCATTTACGCATCCTTTTCCACACCCAGAAGTACCTTTTCCCCATTAATGCTCCACTCCTTCTGGTATCCTTTTACTGCGTCTGCTGAAATGTCAACTCCCAGAACATCTGCTTTAATCTCGTCTCCATGCTTTTCAAACACTGCGGAAACTTTTTCGTCTGCCTGATAAGAAATATGGATTTTGTCCATGACCTCAAATCCTGCTTCCTTACGCATTGTCTGGATTTTACTGATTATTTCACGTACAAATCCCTCTTCCACCAGTTCCGGTGTCAGATTGGTATCCAGTACGACTGTGACCGTATTATCGCCTTCGGTGACATAGCCTTCCATCTGGGTCATCGTAATCAAAAGATCTTCCTCAGAAAGTTTTACTTCATCATTTACCTGTGGCAGTGCCAAAACGCCGTTTGCCTTTAATTCTGCCATTGCTTTATTTCCGTCAAGTTCAGCAAGTGCTTTCTGAATCTGTCCTAAATACTTTCCGTATTTCGGTCCCACGGTGCGAAGCTGCGGCTTAAAGGTGTAGCTGGTGTAGCTTGAAACATCCTCTGTGAATTCTACCTTTTTAACATTCAGCTCGTCTTCAATGATTTCCACAAAATACTCCGGCAGGGTTTCCGGTGCCTTGACAAACATGGTTCCAATCGGCTGACGGTTCTTGATGTTTGCACTGTTACGGCATGCGCGTCCCATAACTACAATCTTAAGTACTTCGTCCATGTTCTTTTCCAGTGTCTCATCAATGTATGCGTCATTTGCTACCGGGAAATCACACAGATGGATGCTTTCCGGTGCACTCGGGTCGATGGAGCATACCAGATTGCGGTAAATATCCTCTGTCATGAACGGAATCATCGGTGCTGCACACTTACAGATGGTTACGAGTGCAGTATAAAGTGTCATATAAGCATTAATCTTATCCTGCTCCATGCCCTTTGCCCAGAAACGCTCACGGCTTCTTCTGACATACCAGTTACTCATATCATCCACAAACTCGTCAAGTGCTCTTGCTGCCTCCGGGATACGGTAGTTGCCAAGGTTGTCATCCACTTCCTTGATAACGGTATTTAACTTGGATAACAGCCATTTGTCCATAACGGACAGTTTGTCGTATTCGAGCGCATATTGGGTTGCGTCAAAATTATCAATATTTGCATACAGAACGAAGAATGCGTAAGTGTTCCAAAGTGTGCTTAAGAACTTGCGCTGTCCTTCCTGTACGGCTTTTCCGTGGAAACGGTTCGGAAGCCACGGTGCACTGTTGATATAGAAATACCAGCGGATAGCATCTGCTCCGTAAGTCTCTAATGCATCAAACGGGTCAACTGCATTTCCCTTGGATTTTGACATCTTCTGTCCGTTTTCATCCTGTACATGACCAAGTACGATAACGTTTTCATACGGCGCCTTGTTAAATAACAGCGTAGATTCTGCCATCAGGGAATGGAACCATCCACGGGTCTGGTCAACTGCCTCGGAAATAAACTGTGCCGGGAACTGCTGTTCAAACAGGTCCTTGTTTTCAAACGGATAATGGTGCTGTGCAAACGGCATTGCTCCAGAATCGAACCAGCAGTCCAATACTTCCGGTACACGCTTCATCACCTTGCCACAGTCCGGGCAGGTAAAGGTAATCTCATCAATGTATGGTCTGTGCAGCTCTACGGTAAGTGCCTTATCATTTCCGCTTCTCTTTGCAAGCTCTTCACGGCTTCCGATGGACTCCTGATGTCCGCATCCCTCACACTCCCAGATGTTTAACGGAGTTCCCCAGTAACGGTTACGGGAAATTGCCCAGTCCTGAATATTCTCAAGCCAGTTTCCAAAACGTCCTTTTCCGATGGATTCCGGAATCCAGTTGACCGTATTGTTGTTGCGGATGAGGTCATCCTTTACGGCTGTCTCCTTGATATACCAGGATTCTCTCGCATAGTAGATAAGCGGTGTATCACATCTCCAACAGTGCGGATACTCATGCTCGAATTTCGGTGCATCGAACAGTTTGCCCTGTGCATCCAAATCCTTTAATACTTCCGGGTCTGCCTTCTTTACAAATAGTCCTGCATAAGGAGTCTCTTCGGTCAGCTCACCCTTTCCGTTTACAAACTGTACAAACGGAAGGTCGTAATTGCGTCCTACCTTTGCATCATCCTCACCAAATGCCGGTGCGATATGAACGATACCGGTACCATCTGACATGGTAACATATCCATCGCAGGTTACAAAGTGTGCTTTCTTATTCTGCTTCTTTGCAGATTCTCCGGCACAGGCGTAAAGCGGTTCATACTCCTTGTATTCCAGTTCTTTTCCCTTGAAGGTCTTAAGGACTTCATATGCCGGAGTAACAGTTCCGTCTTCATTTTTCACTGCCAGCTTGCCAAGCACCTTGTCAAGCAGCGCTTCTGCCATATAATAGGTATAACCGTCTGCTGCTTTTACCATGCAGTAGGTCTCATCCGGGTTCACACAAAGTGCCACGTTAGACGGAAGTGTCCACGGTGTTGTTGTCCATGCCAGGAAATATGCATCCTCGCCAATTACCTTAAAACGTACTACTGCGGAGCGCTCTTTAACGGTCTTATATCCCTGGGATACCTCTGCGGTGGAAAGCGGTGTTCCGCAACGCGGGCAGTAAGGAACGATTTTAAATCCCTTGTAGAGAAGACCCTTGTTCCAAATCTGGTTTAATGCCCACCATTCTGACTCGATAAAATTATCATCATAGGTTACATATGGGTGTTCCATATCAGCCCAGAATCCAACGGTTCCGGAGAAATCTTCCCACATTCCCTTGTATTTCCATACGGATTCCTTACATTTTTTAATGAAAGGCTCAATTCCATACTCTTCAATCTGCTCTTTTCCGTTTAAGCCGAGCATTTTCTCAACCTCAAGCTCAACCGGAAGACCGTGGGTATCCCATCCGGCTTTACGCGGCACGTATTTCCCTTTCATCGTCTGGTAACGCGGAATCATATCTTTTATTACACGTGTAAGTACGTGTCCGATATGCGGCTTTCCGTTCGCTGTTGGAGGTCCGTCATAGAACGTATAGGTCTCTCCCTGTTTGCGCTGTTCCATTGATTTGCGGAAGATATCGTTCTCCTCCCAGAATTTTTCCGTCTGCTTTTCTCTCTCGACGAAATTCATGTTTGTTTCTACTTTGTTGTACATGTTTTCCTCCTGCCATATTTCTTCGCTTGTGCCCTGTAATTACTTTAAAATGCACAAAAGGCTCTGTCCTGTAAATAGGACGAGAGCCTTGTTATCGTTTATACCACCTAATTACAATGTACTCCGTTTTCCAAAAGGAAAACGTTCATACGTCGTTCCCTGTAACGTAGGAAATACGTCAGCTCCTACTCTGACACAAACATCCCATGTCATTTCTGGCTGCGGCTTGGAAGTGATTTTCCATTATAAGCTACTCGCACCGGCTCTCACCATTCCCGGCTCTCTTTGCCTTTCCCTTATAACGTACTGTCTTCGTCATTGCCTTTTCTTATTATCTGTAGTATACAAAGTCCTCCCTGAAATGTCAAGGAAAACCCCGCTTTCTACATCCACGTTTTCCCGATAATCACCTCAAGAAACCGTTCCTTTACCCCGCCCATCAAGATCTCCGCCTCGCGGACATCGCCGCTAAACGTGATAAAGCCCCCCTGCCATTGCCGCATGTCCGCCACCGCTTCCGATACCGCTTAATGCCTTGTTGATAATCTTTCCGGCATCCATATCCACCCCTTCACTGCGGACAGACAGCTTGATTCCGTCCTTCTTGAGCGAATAAACCACCGAAAATGATACCTCAACCAATGCCAGCATAAAATCCGAAACACTTGCAATCAACGCCTCCGGGCAGTCACAGCCCGCATCTGCAAAGCTGATGTTCTCATATACCTCGATACTTGAAATTGCCTTCGAGTATGCCATCAGATCTTCAAAATAAAGGCTGCTGTTCTGAAGTCTGTGAATGACATCCGCATCGCAGAGGTCAAACATCCGGTAAAGCATCTCGACATCCAGCTTTGAGACACCTCTTGAAAGATTCATCGTGTCCATGCGGATTCCAAACGTAAGTGCAGTCGCAATCCTCCGGTTCATCGGGATATCATTTTCAAAAAAATACTGCGCAATAATCGTCGCACACGCTCCGACCTCCGGTCTGATATCCTGAAAACGGTATTGGAATAAATCGTTTGTCGGATGGTGGTCGATGCAGATAATTTCATCCCCACACATATCAATGATGTTGGAATTGCCCTTCTGGGCATCCACCATAATGATTTCATCGCTCTCTTTTAAAAACGGGTTGTACTCATCCAGGTCATACAGCTCAATTTTCATCAGCTCCCGCAGCTTATCGGTACTGTACCGGTCGATTTTTCCTTTATAGCAGATTTTTGTCTCCACTCCGCGGTATTTTAACAGTTCCTGCAGACCGAATGCACTTGCAATGGCATCCGGGTCCGGGAAATTGTGTGTCTGAATATACACGCGTTCCCCGTTAATCTGCACTAACAGTTCATCCAGTTTTGTCATAAAAACCTCTTTTCAATTTATAGTTCACGCATCGCCCCTTCGATGGTTCCCTTCTGATTCAGTGTAAGCAGTTCCTCAAATGTTAAAAGCTCCGGAACCGTGTCATCAATCGTGCCAAATCCGTATCCGGCATGAATAAATCCGACACCTGCCTGCTTTGACGCCTGATAATCCGCCTGGATATCTCCCACATAGACGGCCTTTTCAAGTCCGTTTCGCGTGGCAAGCAGCCTGATATTTTCTCCTTTTTGCAAAAGGTTATTTCCGTAACACTCAATATCAGAAAAATAATCCCACAGCTTGTAGTGGTCTAAAAACGCTTCAATATACCCCTTCTGACAGTTGCTCACAATATAAAGCCCATACTGTTTTTTTAACTCTGCAAGCGTTTCTGCCACGCCAGGATAAAGGATTCCCCCATGCTCTCTCAGATAATCATTTTCTTCCTGACAGCACTTCTCTAATAATGACATCCGCATTTCTTTCGTAAGCTCCGGGAACAGGATATCTGCAATGACATCCATCGTTTTCCCCATCACTCCCTGTATATCCGCCGTTGTCAGTTCTTTCTTTAAAAGACCACTCTTAACAATCGCCTCATTCCAGGACTTTGCCACGTTTTCTGCCGAATCCCAGAGCGTTCCATCCATATCAAAAATAATTCCTGTCTTCATGAAATAACCATGCCTTTCTCACACCCTGCAAACTTTGTTCATTTTTCATCTATCTTATCATAGCCTGCCCCAAATTGCATTGTTTCTTTAAAAATAATTTGACACATTTCGTCTCCGATGTTAAAATAAGTGCAATTTATAAGGAACGCGTTGAGAAGAAATAGTACGCATAACGGATATTCCAGAGAGAAGGCGGTCGGTGCAAGCCTTTATAGATGTATGCGGAACCGGTCTTTGAGCGGTGGATGGAACGACAGCTTTGTCTAGTATATCCCACCGGGTTCTCCCGTTACAGAGAAAGAATATCGGTTTTTCCTGTATTCTGTGAGTGTGGATATATCCTTATGGATATCCGAATTTAGGTGGTACCACGGACTTGTCAGTTCGCCCTAAGCTGTTTTTACGGCTTAGGTTTTTTTTATTTCCGCAAAACAAATTTATTTAGGAGGAAAATCCTCTGCTCCTGCAAAGGCAGTCGCATTTTGCTCCGCAAAACAAGGAGGATTTATAAATGAAACTTAACAAACTTGTCGGCGACCGGTTTAAGGAAAGACCGGCGGATTGTGTCATTGACAGCCATGCACTGATGGTAAGAGGCGGCTATATCAAATATGTCGCAAACGGTATCTACTCTTCTTATCTGCCGCTGCGCCGCATCACCCGCAAAATTGAAGAGATTATCCGTCAGGAGATGGATGCCATCGACGGTCAGGAAGTTTTATTCCCGGTTGCACTTCCGGCATCCCTCTGGGAGGAATCCGGCCGTTATGAGAGTGTCGGAAAAGAATTACTGCGTTTTACCGACCGAAACGGAAGCCCGATGGTTCTCGGCATGACCCATGAGGAGGCTGCTGTACATCTTGTACGCGAATACGGACAGACTTACAGCCGCTATCCGTTTATGATTTATCAGATTCAGACAAAATTCCGCGATGAGGCACGTCCGCGTGCCGGTTTAATCCGCGTAAGAGAATTTACCATGAAAGATGCCTACTCCTTCCATACTTCCCAGGAAGACTTGGAAGAATACTATATGAGATGCCATAAGGCTTACGAGCGCATTTTTGCACGTGCCGGTGTACCGGAGGTTATTTCTGTCGCTTCCGATTCCGGAATGATGGGTGGAAACATCTCTCATGAATTTATGTTGCTTACACCTGTAGGTGAAGATTCCATCGCTATCTGCAGCGACTGCGACTACCGTGCCAACATGGAAGCTGCGGAAAGCATTATCCTCAATACCAAGGATGACTCATCCGAAGCACTCACCAAAGTTGCAACTCCAGACCAGCACACCATCGAGGAAGTCTGCGATTTCTTAGGAAGCGACGCAACGAAGAGCTGCAAAGCAGTTGTATACCAGCGCAACGCCGACGACAGCTATGTTGTTTTATTTATCCGTGGAGATTTGGAGATTAACGAGACAAAAGTCACCAATTTCTTAGGCTGTGAGATTCATCCTGCCATCATCACAGAGGAATGTGGTCTTAATGCCGGATTTATCGGTCCTTGGAACTTAAACGGTGACTTTACCGTATTATACGATAATTCCTTAAAAGGCATCAACAACCTTGTCTGCGGCGCTAACGAAGAGGGATATCACTATACCGGACTTGATATGGAGCGCGACCTTCCGGATGCCGAATATCATGATTTTGCCAAGATTATCGAGGGCGGTATCTGTCCGAAATGCGGCAAACCGCACATCACGATTTCCCGTGGTATCGAAGTCGGAAATATCTTCCAGCTCGGCACCAAGTATACAAAGGCAATGCATATGGAATACATCGACAGCGACAACACCACCAAGAACCCGGTTATGGGCTGCTACGGAATCGGTGTCGGACGTCTGGCTGCTTCTGTCTGTGAGGCACACCATGACGAATACGGTCCAATCTGGCCAATGGCAATCGCTCCTTGGCAGGTTCATCTGTGTGCTGTCCGCCCGGACAATGCAGATGTAAAAGAATACGCCGATGCCCTCTATGAGAAATTGCAGGCTGCAGGAATCGAAGTCATCTATGATGACCGTTCCGTAAGCGCCGGAATCATGTTCTCTGACGCCGACCTGCTCGGTGTTCCGTTACGTGTCATTGTCAGCCCAAGAAATATGAAGGAAAGCTGCTGCGAAATCGTAAGCCGTGACAAGACACTTTCTGTAAAAGAGCCGTTGGATTCTGTTTTTGAAAAAGTAAAAACACTGGTTGCAGAAGCTTTAAACAACACTTCTCTTTAATACCAGATAGAAATGGGAACCGCGCAGACTGCGCGATTCCCATTTTTTATCTCTATCTCTATTTTCTATTTTCCATCCAGCTTTGTTCAAACTGTGCCACCGGCATCGGTCTTGCGAAGAAATATCCCTGAAAAATATCGCAGCCCATTTCTGTCAAAAACGCCACCTGTTCCTTTGTCTCCACACCTTCCGTGACAACTCTCATTCCAAGCTGTTTGGATAACTCGATAATCATTCTTAAGATTTTACGGCTCCGTTCTACATCTTTCGTTTCACCAAGGAATGCCATGTCGATTTTTAAGACATCCACCTGCATATCCTTTAACATATTAAGAGAAGAATAACCGCTTCCGAAATCGTCCATTTCCACGGTAAAGCCGTATTTCTGCAAACGTCCGATTAACGCTAACTGCTTCTCAAGATTCTGCATCACAGCCGTCTCTGTAATCTCAAGCTTTAAGTTCGCCGGATTGATTCCATACGTTGTGACCAGTCCGGTAAAAATCGGATACAAATCCATAAAGTAAAAGTCCCGCGGCGAAATGTTCACAGAGATAGACAAGTCGTCCACGCCCTTCTCTTTCCATTTATTTAACTGGATACACGCCTGTTCCCAGATGTAACGGTCAATCCGAGCAACCAGCCCGCTCTTTTCAAAAACAGGAATAAAATCCGTTGGGGGAATCATTCCGTATTTCGGATGCTGCCAGCGCACGAGAGCTTCTGCGCCTAAGATTTTACCGTTCACATCCACCTGTGGCTGTAAAAACATCTGAATCTCTCCGTTTTCCAGTGCCCCATCGAGGTCTACAGTCAGCTCCTGCTCCCAGAGTACGCTCTGGCGCAGCTTCTCATCATAAAAGGCAACCCCGCTCTTATAATCCTCCCGGATTGTCCGTGCCGCCATAAATGCCCGGTCACACATCACAGAAACCGGAATGTCCCGGTCCTTGATTTCATATACACCGACATATATTTTTACCGGAAAGCGAATCACGCTGTCTAAATGAATCACCTCATCGACCGCCAGAAGAAAGATTTCATCACTGTACTGCTCCTTTTTCATCATAACAGCAAAATGGTCACTGTCAAGTCTTCCGTAGATTGTTCCCGCATGTGTTTTTTCCCGTAGACGTTCTGCAATGCGAATCAGCAGTTCATCCCCCGACTGCATTCCAAATACATCATTGATGATTTTAAAGTCCTTGACATCCGAGCAGACCATGACATATGCACCGTCCGGCTCCTCTTTCAGCTTCTTTTTCACCCGCTCGCTGAAATATTCCTTATTATAAATTCCTGTCAGGGCATCATGCCTTGCCGCATACTGCTCTTTCTGCAGCTTATTAACCTCCGCCGTCCGGTCCTGGAAAATAAGAAAGGCTCCCAGATATTTTCCCTTTTCATCCGTCATGCTTCGGAACTGGATTTTTAAATGGATTCCATCTTTCGACCAGCTTTTTTCAACATCTTTGTACTTCCCCGGTTCTCCGGAAATATCAAATACTGCAAGCATCTCCGCCAGCGGACACACTGTCTTTTTTCCAAGCGACGAAAGCAGCCCCTGTGCCGTCTCATTTGCAATGATAAATTCCCCGTCCATGTCATATAGCATGACACCGTCTGCCATCTCCTGTACCGCCAGAATCATTGCCTGATTGACCAGTTGTTTTGGCTCATAAATCATGGAATAGTAGTACACGAGAAAACCTGCCGCCAGAAATATGTAAACCGACACATCTACCATCGTATCGGTCACAACATAGACTGCATCTCCAGCTACGACTACAAGAAGCGAAATAAATACACGCACATATTTACTCCGGTACATCTTTGGCGTCAAAACAATTTGCCGGATTAGATAATAAAAAATGATAAGTACAAGCAGATAAGAAATCAGAAGATGAATATTATAGGGGATTTTTCCTGCCACATAATAATAGATTCCGTCCTCAAACGGATGACTTTTACAGGCAAATGCATGCCCAAGCCAGGTGTTAAGAAGCAGCGATATGCTGTCAATTGTGAGCACTCCACCCAAAATCATCTGTACCGTTTTCCAGTGACTGTGGATTCCCGTATATTCTTTTACAAATCTCAACACGCAAAAGAGAAGCCAGCCAATACTGACAAAAAAGACGCTGTATGCAATCAGACAAACCGTCAGATTCTGTGATAGAACTGTAATACTGTTGGCAAGTACTGATACCTCTGCCACCATTAATGTGCTGCGCACGGTTGTCCGGATTTTTTTGGTACTTTTTCCGGTCTTTATAATGCAGAATAGAAGTACCAGAAAGGTTGCCAGGAAAGCTGCTCCGTAAATCTCTCTCATAATCAATTCCCCGCAATCATAAATAACAATCCAAGTTTGCCCGGAACAAAATGTCCGGGCAAATGGTTATCCAGAAGATTATGAAATAATCGTATCAGCTTTTTTAGATTTCGTCAATTGATTTTCCAATATCATGACGCATATATTTGTTTTCAAAGTCAACCCATTCGGTTGCCTCGTATGCCTTGGCACGCGCTTCCTTTAAGGTTGCGCCGGTTGCGGTGATTCCGAGCACACGTCCGCCGTTTGTGACAATCACGCCGTTTTCGTCAAATTTGGTGCCGGCATGGAAGCAGAAATAATCTTCTTTTCCCTCGAACTTCTCAAGTCCTTTAATCGGGAAGCCCTTCTGGTAAGACACCGGATATCCGTCGGATGCCAATACCACGCACACGGCTGCGTTGTCCTCAAACTGTAAATCAATTGTGTCAAGCTTTCCGTCCACGCACGCTTCCATGACGTCAATGATATCATTTTTCATGCGGGGAAGAACAACCTGTGCTTCCGGATCTCCAAAACGTGCATTGTACTCAAGCACCTTCGGTCCGTCTTCTGTCAGCATCAGTCCAAAGAAGATGACACCGGTAAACGGTCTTCCCTCTGCTGCCATTGCATCTACGGTCGGCTGGTAAATGTACTTGCGGCAGAATTCATCCACTTCCGCGGTATAGAACGGACTCGGAGAAAAGTTTCCCATTCCTCCGGTGTTTAAGCCCTCATCGCCATCCTTAGCACGCTTGTGGTCCTGCGCAGAAGACATAATCTGAATCGTCTTTCCATCTACAAAGGACAGAACGGACACTTCTCTTCCGGTCATAAACTCTTCGATTACCATCGTATTTCCGGCGCTTCCGAACTTCTTGTCCTCCATGATTTCCTTGACACCTGCTTTTGCTTCCTCAAGCGTATTGCAGATTAAAACACCCTTTCCGAGTGCCAGTCCGTCTGCTTTTAATACGATTGGGAATTTTGCAGTCTCAAGATAGGCAAGCGCTGCTTCCGGAGAGGTAAAATTCTCATATGCAGCTGTCGGAATGTGATATTTTTTCATCAAATCCTTGGAAAATGCCTTAGAGCCCTCTAAGATAGCGGCATTTTTGCGCGGTCCGAATACTTTTAAGCCCTCTGCCTCAAAAACATCCACAATACCGCCTACTAACGGATCATCCATTCCTACGATTGTAAAATCAACATTTTTTTCCTTTGCAAAAGCTACCAGCTTGTCAAATTCCATCGCACCGATATTCACACACTCTGCCAACGCTGCGATTCCGGCATTTCCCGGTGCGCAGTAGATTTTGTCCACACGGCTGCTCTTTGCCACGGAGGTCACGATTGCATGCTCACGTCCGCCGCTTCCTACCACTAATACATTCATTTTTCTTCCTCCACTTTATCTCTCATCGATTACAACGTGTCCGTTCTCCACCGTTACTTTGCCGTTCGCAATGAGGTTAATCGCCTGCGGTAAAATCACCCACTCCGCCTGCTCCATAACGCGGCGCTGTAATACCTCCGGGGTATCGCCCGGCAATACCTCGACCGCCTTCTGCAAAATAATCGGACCGGTATCGGTTCCCTCGTCAACGAAATGTACGGTTGCTCCCGTCACTTTTACACCGCGGGCAAGTGCACCCTCATGCACTTTTAACCCATAGAATCCTTTTCCGCAGAATGACGGAATCAGCGACGGGTGAATATTTACAATCCGGTTCCGGTAGGAAGTAATCATCTGCTCCGGCAGCACAACTAAAAATCCTGCCAGCACAACCAAATCCACCTCATATGAATTTAATTTCTGCAAAAATGCCTCATTAAATGCCTCTCTGCTCTCATAGTCCTTCGGCGAAATGCAAAGTGCCGAGATGCCACGTTTTTTTGCACGCTCTAAGGCATAGGCGTTCCGGTTATTGCTGATAACCACTTCAATCCGGCCATTTGTGATTTTCCCATTGTCTATGGCATCCATAATTGCCTGAAGGTTCGTTCCTCCGCCGGATACTAAAACTGCTATCTTTAGCATAAGGTTACTCCTTTTTCACCGTCTTTGATTTCACCAACTACATACGGAGTATCTCCTGCTGCGCGGATTGCATCCATGGTCTTCTCCACATCTGCAGGGTCAACTGCAAGAATCATGCCAAGTCCCATATTGTAGGTATTGTACATCATCTGTTCTTCTACTTTTCCCTCTCTTGCCATCATCTTAAAGATTGGAGGAATCTCATAGCTGTCTTTCTGAATCACTGCATGTTTTCCTTCCGGAAGCATACGCGGAATATTCTCATAAAAACCACCACCGGTAATATGGCTGCACGCCTTCACGCGGACACCGGCATCTTTGATGGAACGAAGTGCCTTTACGTAAATTCTGGTTGGTGCAAGAAGTGCCTCTCCAAGCGTGGTACCAAGCTCTTCATGATAAGTCTTGAGTGTCTCCTTATCCATCTTAAAGATTTTACGTACCAGTGAAAATCCGTTGGAATGAACACCTGTGGATGCCATACCGATTAATACGTCGCCGGCCTTTAAATCTGCTCCGGTGATGATATCTTTTTCGTCCACAACACCAACTGCAAATCCGGCAAGGTCATACTCATCCTCCGGCATCAGTCCCGGATGTTCTGCGGTCTCGCCACCGATTAATGCACAGCCGGACTGTTTGCAGCCCTCTGCAACGCCGCTTACGATGGTTGCAATTTTTTCCGGATAGTTCTTGCCGCAGGCAATATAATCAAGGAAAAATAACGGTTCGCCTCCTGCACATGCCACGTCATTGACGCACATTGCCACGCAGTCGATTCCGATTGTATCATGTTTATCTAAAAGGAATGCAAGCTTCACCTTGGTTCCGCAGCCGTCTGTACCGGATAAGAGAACCGGGTTTTCCATCTTCTGAATCGCTTTCAGGGAAAATGCACCTGAGAATCCGCCAAGACCGCCTAATACTTCCGGACGCATGGTTTCCTTTACGTATTTTTTCATCAATTCTACGGATTTGTATCCCGCTTCAATATCTACTCCAGAATTTTTGTAATCCATTTTTCCCTCGTTTCTGCACGGCTCTTATGTATCAGAAAGCTGTGATGCCATGCGGGCACAGCCCCTGCCGGAAAATTCCGTCTTTCTAAACTATCTGTTTATAGTATAGCGGGAACGCGTCACTTTTTCCAATTATATATTATTATCTTACTTATTATCTTTACTAATATGTAAGAATGTAAATTTTGTGTTTTCTTATAAAAAGTTTTACCAGGAAGACAAAACCGCCCGCAAAATCCGGCACATAAATTCCGGTTTTGCGGGCGGATTTTATTCTCATTTTTTAGTAGTTCTTATAACCGACTTCCTGCAGTCTGGCATCCTTTGCCTGCACCTGCTCCTTTAAGGTCTTGCTGTAATCTTTGAGTTTTGCAAGCAATGCCTCATCGCTTGTGGCAAGGATTTTGGCAGCTAAAAGTCCTGCGTTGGCACCTCCGTTGATTGCCACGGTTGCCACCGGGATTCCGGACGGCATCTGCACGATAGAGTACAGGGAATCTCTTCCGCCAAGTGATGTGGTATGCATCGGGATACCAATAACCGGCATCGGGAAAATCGCTGCGCACATTCCCGGAAGATGTGCCGCCATTCCGGCACCTGCAATAATCACTTTAAATCCTTTTTCCTCGGCAGTCTTTGCATACTCAAAGAACACGTCCGGTTCTCTGTGTGCAGAAATGATTGTCATTTCATACTCGATTCCAAGCTGCTCTAAGATATCTGCTGCCTTTGCCATTACCGGCATATCCGAGTCGCTGCCCATTACAATTCCTACTTTTGCCATATTCATCCTCTTTCCCGCACGAAACTGTATGTTTCTTCTCTTTCGTGCAAATTTTATTCATAACCTTTGTGGTTTGTCTCCATTAATCCAACGGAATATTTAACTCCTCTGTTCCCGGCAGAACAAATCTTCCGTCAGAAATGATATCTATCGTGCTTCCATCCTTGCGAATAACTGTAATCTTATCGAGTTCATCATAAGGAATTGTGATATCGGTATGGCAGTTTAAGTATGCCTTTGCCTCTCCGCCGCCCTGTTCTTCCGGAACCTTGCGCAGTGCAGAAACACTGTTTTCTCTTGCAACGATTGCCTTGCCGTCCGGATTATAGGTCAGTCTGTCCTCCTCATGACTGAAACAGGTATCTCCGACTGCAAAATGCGGTCCTGTCTTCTCGGCAATCAGAATCGGCAGCTTGTCTGCAATCTGATAGGTTCTTGCCATCCGGTAAGCGGTCGTATTGGTTCCGATTGCAAATTCACCCATCGGAAGCGTATCGTGGCGCATTAAAACATTATTTCGGATGTATTTTTTACATTCTTCCTGGTCCTCAAAGTTCGTACACTGATACTCTGCAATCATACCGTCCTTGAAATCAATCTCAAGGTTCTCATATTTGAGTCCGTTCAGATATACCTGGCTGACAAACAGCTTTCCTTCGGTTTTCTCTAAAACCGGAGAGGTAAAGACTTCTCCGACCGGAATGTTGACATCTGCCACACAGTTTTCAAAAGCGGTCTCTTTTGCCGGGTCCCCAAGCTTCCAGATATTGACATACAAATCGGTCTTGTTTGCACCTTTTCCGGTGATGTGAACACGGTCTGCCTCATCAAGCACATCAATCATCTTCTGCTGGATGCCCTGGTAAAGTTTATAATCTAACGTATTGATTTTTACAGTCTCTGCAAAAATTTTCTCGAACTTCTCACCGATTTCCGGAACCGGATATGCAATGATGGTAAAACTGTACTCATCCCCCGGAATATAACGGTTACTAATCTGTCCACGCTCGCTCATCTCATAAACGCAAAGCTGCTGCTGTTTCTCATTATATTGCAGTTTTTCTTCCTTCGTCTCCGGGGAAAACGGCACCTGACCAAACACTTCGATGACCGCCGGTCCTGCATATCCTGCCGCAAGCTCCTTCTGCTCCTCCATGCAGGTCTTTCTCACTTCAAGTCCGCGCTCCACAATCGCCTTGTCGAGATAATAAGCACGGTCTTCCTTGTGGTCATAGGAATACTGCTTGTTTGCAGAAGAGCTTTCCGGAAGCATCGTCACAGCAAGTCCCATTTTTTCAAAATTTGCTACAGCCGCCCGCACCATCCGCTCAAATCCAACCGGATAGTACAGCCGGACCACTTTTTTCTTGGTAAGGTCTTTCTTCGCAGCGACAAATCCAATGCGGAAGCCCTCTGTATAGGTGTCCGCCATTGCCTGCACTTCCTGCTCAGACATTTTGCCCAAAAATTCTGCCACCTTGCGCTCGTTGTCTCCGATATAAAGTCCATAGCGGTACAGATAAGTGGGGTCATTCAGGTCTGAATCCATCACAATTCCAAGTGCAAAATCCTCTGCCGGATTAAGCATCCCACGGATACCCTCTTCCACAAATACCTCGCTGTAATCATGGAAATACCAGTAAACTGCCTGCTGCACCTCATGTGCAACCGTGGCATCTGACTCCTGATGTTCTCCTTGTGCAGCAAGCTGCTCCATGGCATTATAAACCTCTACAAACAGCTCCATGGCAATCGTCAGGTGCATTTTCTTTCCCTGATAGACATGTTCTATCTGACTACGAAAATGTGCATACAAAAGACTCAGTGCATTTCCGAATTCTTTTCCGAGTTTTTCTACCGCATAAACCGGATTTGCATAACTCTCCCCGTAATGCTCCGGACGAATATCCGCATAAAGTTCCTGATTCTGCTGCTCTGCCGCTTCCAGGGAAATCGTTTCAAGCTCTCCCTGCTCTGCCTGTTTGCAGATTTCTGCCAGCTTTAATAAAAAGGTTCCCGTTTTGCAGAAATAATCCTGATAAACAGCCGGCACGTCTGCTGCCCCCGCAGCAATCGCAGAAATGCGCTCTGTTGCTAATTCCATTCTCTCCTCTGCCAGCTCGTTTGATTCCTTATAAATCTGTTTGTATTTATTACTCATGCTAATGTCCTTCCCTATTCATCCCGTAATTTTCCTTCTGCCGCATTGTGTTCAATCAGGCTTTTTGCATATTTCCAGATTGCTTCCGAGCCCTCATGTACCCGTGCATCTCTTGCCATTACCTGGGATTTCTTAACGCCGTGCTCCAGCCAGGATTTTCCGCCCGACGCATCATTTAACAGTAACGGCTGCACTTTATCCAACATATTGGCAAACTTTGACTCTGCCGTCTCCATTGCCTCAAATTCATCCCAGAGTCCTCTGTACTCCTTCTGCTGTTCCTCCGGAAGCAGCCCGAAAATACGGTCTGCCGCCTTTAACTCGCGCTCTCTCTTGGTCTTATTTGCCTCTGTATCATAGGCATAGGTATCACCCGCATCAATTTCAATCACATCATGAAGCAGCACCATTTTCATGGTCTTTAAGACATCTATCGGCTCATTCGCATAATCTGCGAGCACAAAACACATCAGCGCTAAATGCCAGGAATGTTCCGCATCATTTTCCTTGCGGCTGGCATCCGAAAGATATGTCTGTCTGCCGATTTTTTTAATTTTGTCAAGCTCCATGATAAAAGAAATCTGTTTTTCAAAATCTGTCATAGTAATCCTTCCTATCCAATAAATCCGCTGACATATACCGCAATCCAGATTCCGGCTGCCAGAAACGAACAAAGTAATCCTGCAAACGGAAACAGCTTGTAGGAATTTTCATCTCCAAGACTTGTAAATGCAAGCACCAGCGCTCCTACCGCAAGCAGCATGGATGTCACTCCGGCACTGCCGAGATACATACTTCCGCTGCCCGCACTGTGAAACGATTTCATTACCACAAACACAAACACGCCCAGCGAAATGAGCGCCAGAAAAAGTGCTGCCGCTCCCCGCTTTGAATGTGTTTTTTCCGTAAATTTGTAAGATGTTCTGCGTCTTCTCATCGCTTCTTTTCTCTCATTCCTCTTTTATTTCAGCCGCTTACCGGTTCGTTCTCCACTTTATATAAAAGTATTTTAGTATCCGGTAAAGCACATACCCTAATATTCCGCCAAGTGTATTTAACAGCAAATCGTCCACATCAAAGCTTCCAACCTTTGAAATTAATTGCAGTGTTTCCACACACAGGCTCAGTTCAAAACTATAGAGTGCGGTAAACCAGAATTTTTTCCCTTTCGCTACAAACACGGGCAAAAAGGTTCCAAACGGCATGAATGCCAGCACATTTCCAACGATATTGAGCATTACGGAACGCATTCCGAGAATTTCGCGGTACTGGATAAAGCGATTGATTTCCTTAAGCGGCACCAGATTGTAATGATACTCGCGCTCTGTATAAGTCCGTCCCATTTCTTCTGAGAAGAATAGAAAATAGAACAGCACAATAAAATAAAGTACAAATATGACTCCCGCCACTATGCGGTGTTTCTTTCTATCGGCAGCCATACTGCTCGTAGTATTTATCAATTGCAGCCTTTAATTCATCATTGATGACAACCCGTCCCTGGCATGGGCGATTGTAAAGATGTTCTACAACTTCCTCCATTGTAACGATTGCATTTGCCGGGAATCCGTAGGTGTCCTGAATCTCTTCAAGCGCACTCTTCTCCCCGCCAAGTCCCTTTTCCATTCTGTTTAAGGAAACCATCAGTCCTACGATTTCTACGTCTGCGGCTCCTCTTACCTTCGGCACGGTCTCTTCCATTGATTTGCCGGAAGTGGTAACATCCTCAATCATCACGACCTTATCGCCGTCCTTTAAAGTGCTTCCAAGGAAGCTTCCCTTGTCTGCTCCATGGTCCTTCTCTTCCTTGCGGTCTGAGCAGTAACGGACTTCTTTTCCATATAATTTATCAAATGCAACTGCGGTCACTACGCTGATTGGGATTCCCTTGTAAGCCGGTCCAAACAGCACATCAAAATCATCGCCGTAGGTGTCATGAATTGCCTTTGCATAATACTCACCTAAACGCATGAGCTGGGAACCGGTCACATATGCCCCTGCATTCATAAAAAACGGGGATTTTCTTCCACTCTTTAATGTAAATTCTCCAAATTTGAGCACATCGCTCTCTACCATAAATTCTATAAATTCCTGCTTATAGCTTTCCATTTATTGAAGCCTCCTTATTTTCACCTTTTTAAACACAGATATACATTTAAAGTGTATCACCAAACGGATGAATTTTCAACTAATCGTAGTTATCTTTTAATTTCAATTCAGCTTTCCTGTAATTTACAAATCATTTCCACAAACAGTTCCGGTTTCAGCAAAGCCACACCGCATATAATTCTGTATAACCTTCTGCCTTAAGCCAGTCATTTCATTCTAAAGCAATCCGTTCCACACTGGTAAAATCACTGTCATTCTCAAAATCATAACCGGGAAGTGCCAGAACAGACAGGTGATAATTCTTCTGCAGCAGCGGAATTACACTTTCCTTTCCTGCATCATAGCACGTATGTTAGTTCTACCTAACTGCAATTTACAAAAGTATAATTATGCCTATTTCAATCTTTTAATCGAACGTCTGTTCTCTTTATGTTATACTACTGTTGTATAATTGAAAAGAAAGCAGGATGTGATTTTCCGATTATTAGATGCCCTCTAGTCTACAAAGGAGGGTGATGCCCTATGAACACAATGGAAGTTCTCACTTTATTGTTAGTAGTTTTTGCGGCTCTGTCTTACATAGATAATCATTATAATAAAAAGAAATAGCATCCCCAACCTCACAAAGTTTAGGATGCTATTCTTTTAGTTTTCTTAACTGAGGGCAAATCGGAGTCATATCCGATTCACTTTCTGAGTAGATTATACACTAGGGCATTTGAAAAATCAAGTGCCCTTTTTCTTGAGTTTCCGTACTTTTATCCACACTCCCCTGCTTTCACAGACTCTGCTATAAACAACTTTCAAAAAATGCCCAAAATATAAGGAATCTTCATTCTTTTTGATGTAAAATTTAACTCTCCCGCACCTCATTTGCGCCCATATAAATAACATTCCGTTCCGGCACAATACCGCTTCTCTGAAACAGGTCTCTGACCGTCACAAACTCATAGCCCTGTTCTTTCAGTGCCGGAATCAGGGTTTTGATTGCCTCAACGGTCTGCACGTTTCCCGTCATGTCATGCATCAGAATGATAAAGCCCGGATTGGCATCGTTTAAAATCCGGCGGGTTCTCTCCTCCGCTGTGACGGACGGCTCCCAGTCCTCGCAGCCGTAGCCGCAGATAAATGTGAGGTCGATTAAGTCAAACATCTTCTGGTCATAACTGATGTACGGTGGTCTGAAAAACTGTGGTTTTTCTCCGGTAATGCGCAGAATTGCGTCTGTCGTGTAAGAAATTTCCTCCAAAATTTCCTCTTTGCTCTGCGTCGGCATCGCCTGGTGGGTTTTGGAATGATTTTCAATCGAACAGCCCATGTCATATGCGCGTTTCACAAGATGTTCCGTCTCCTCTGTGATGTTCTGTCCAATCAGGAAAAAACTTGCCACGATATCGTTTTCTTTCAGAACATCTAAGACCTGCTCCGTTGTTTCGATGGATGGACCATCATCAAAGGTTAATGCCACTAACTTTTTCTCTGCCATAATTAAGTACCTCTCCCCTGTTTTTTCCTAATTGTAACGCAGCGGTCCGCTTCCTGCAAGCGCTTCTGAAGTAGTTTCTTCCTTTATCAGAAAGCTCACCTTTGCCCCGCCAAACCGGCTGGAATTTGAAAGAACTAACTTGCCGCCGTGCCTCCCTGCAATTGTTTTTGCAGTAAAAAGACCGATTCCATAGTGAAGCGCACTGCTGCGGCTCTCATCCTCCATGAAAAACTGTTCCGTGCCGTGTGCTAACGCCGCTTCCGAAAAACCGCTTCCGCTGTCTTCTATTATAAATGCAAGCATTTCGCCCTGTTCTTCCACACAGATACTGATGACGCCGCCCTCCGGTGTGTGCTCTATGGCATTTGCAACAATGTTCATGACGGCGCGGACAATCTGGTCAAACACAATACAAATGGTCTTTCCGGTCTGGGGCACTTTCCAGAGAAGCTCACACTTTTTCGTGTTGATAAGCCCTTCCGTCTGATTTCTGATTTCCGCAAAAAGAGCCTCCGTACTCACCGGTACGGGCGATAACGAAACGCCCTCCGCTGACTTTGTGATCTCAATTAGCATCTGCACGTAGGACTGCATCTGCGCGGCACTTCTTACAATATAATCTGCATACTGCTTCTGTTCTTCTGTCAGTGCCGTTTCCTCTAAAAGCTCTGCATTTCCCCGCACAACGGTAAGCGGGGTTTTAATATCATGTGCAAGTGCTGACATCTGTCGGTTTTTCTCCTGCTCCATCTGCCACTGCTTTTCTAAGGATTCCTTTAATGCTCCCTTCATATCCTCTATCGAACAAAGAATGTCGTCGATTTCCCTGATTCCACTGCATTCTACCGCATCGGACAGCTCCTGCGCCTTAATCCGCTCCACCTCGTCCAACAGCGGGTTTAATTTCTTTTTTAATTTTCTGCCAAAGCGTACCGATGAAAAAATGATAATTCCGGTTATCATGACAAACGCTGCCCCGATGAACAATTCCTGCGGCGGAATCAGATGCTCCCGCAAAAACGCACTGCTGTACTGCGGTATCAGACGATATCGCAGCACGCAGAACCCATCACTCCGTTCAATAACTTTATAAAAGTAGACCTTGTAAAAAAATTGGTTTTCCTGTGTTTCTTCCATGCTGACTGCTCTCCATGCGGCATCGACGTCCGTCCCGGACAGGCTGCCTTCCTGCACCTTACCCTTTTCATCAAACACCACATATTCGCAGAGCGGCGGAATCAGTGCGTCCGTCACCGTGTCGGCATCCGCAATCATCTCCTGCGCTTCCTCAATCTTTTTTTCTGCAAAATTTGCCGGAAGAATCTTTCCGTTCACAAGCAGCAGATTAAAAATTATAAGCAGGGAAAATCCACTGGCAAGCAGTGCAGGGAGTACAATTAAAATGTATTTTAAATACAGCCTGCCAAGCGTCGTTTTCTTTCTTATAACTCCCATCGATATCCAATCCCCCAGACTGTCTTAATCGGCTCACAGTGCGTATCCGCTAACTTCATCCTGATATTTTTGATATGCGTTGTAATCGTACTGTCACTGCTTCCGCTGTCAAATCCAAACACCCGCTCTAGTATCTGCTCCTTGGAAAATGTCTGTCCCTGATTCTTCGCAAGGAATTCACAGATATCATATTCACCTTTTGTGAGTGGAATCACGTTTTCGTCCACCGTCATCTGTTTTAAAGATAAGTTAAAACACACGCGTCCAAACGAAAGCCGCACCGCGTGTTCCCTGTGCTCCCGTCTTAAATGCGCCCCGATTCTCGCGCGAAGCTCCATCACGCCAAACGGCTTGCAGATGTAATCGTCCGCGCCAAGCGAGAGACCTTCCACCAGGCTGTTTTCCCCTGTCTTTGCCGTCAGAAAGAGAATCGGGCAGTCCACAAGTTTTCGTATTTTTTCGCACAGCGTGAACCCATCTATGCCGGGCATCATGACATCTAATAAAATCAGGTCATAGAAACCTAACTTTGTATTATCCAGTTTGACAGGGTCCGAAAGCAGCGTCACCGTATGCCCGTCTTTCCTAAGAATTGCACCAATCATCTGAAGGATTGCCGCATCATCGTCAATCGCTAATATATTTGCCATAAATCCTCTCTATTCTGCTGCCCTGTTTCCCTCCCAGCGCGCTGCCCAGAAGAGATAGCAGACAAGGCTGCCAGCCGTCACGATTCCATAGAGAAACAGCAGATTCCCAGGTAATGTCATGCTCTCTGCCTGCCCAAAACGGTAACTCAGATATGTTTTTGGAATCCGCGCCGTCCAGCTAAACGGCGCATACGGCCATACAAATTTTCCAATATCTGTCAAAAACAAAGCGCTCGCCATTGCTTCCACAATTCCAATTCCCATTGTGACACCTTTTCCTGCCACAAACGCCAGATACAGATGCCAGACATAGAGTGGAATACTGCTGCCCCACATTACAAAAGCCATTATAACATAGATTTCCACACCAAACGCAGTATTTCCCAGAAGTTTTGCACATCCGGCTGCAAAGAGCAGGGACGTGCCAAGCAGTGCCAGAAGCGCAAGAATCAGTAACAGCACTAATTTTGAAAAAAATGCCGCCATCCTGTTTCGCAGGGTAAGAAGATTTTGTCCTCTGCCCGCACTCGCCTCCTGTTCGGCGATTACCGCTGAAAAAATCCCGATAAGTAACGGAAATCCCATTCCAATCAGCTCGTAAAACGCTTCTAACTGCCCGTGTTCACTCCATCCCCTGCCAAAACTATAGGCAAGATAGATGGCAACGGCGAAAATTGGGATTAAAATGTGCGCCGGCACAAGCGACAGTCCTTTTATTTTATGTGCATCCGCCCGAAGGCAGTTCATAAGTTCCATCTAACGCACCTCTTTTCGTTCAAACCATTTGAGAAATAACACTGTCGCAACAAAAAACCAGAACAACGAAAGTATAATTCCCGGCAGCAGCACTCCCGCGTCAAGCAGTGCATCCCCCGCCTCCGCACGAAGTCCATTGGGCAGGACATGAAGCAGCGGACACACCACGCGTATCGGGATGGCAGGCGCAAACATCCACCAGTTACCGGAAGAAGCCATTCCCGTTCCAAGGACTGCAAGCAGCACACCCGTTAAAACCGTCACAAACATTCCAAACCGGATACTTAAAAACAGAAAAAACGGAATTTCCCAAAGATAGGTAATCGTCAGCACAACTACCGCAGGAAACGCCCCGGACACCGGCACAGACGTGGTAAGAACGCCTCCCGCAAGTGTTGCACCAACTGCTAAAACAACATTTGCACCAAACAGTGTAAGAATCAGGTAACACATTTTTCCAAGCATCAGCCACCTTTTCTCAAGTGGAAGCGTCAGCTGGTAAAAATATTTGATTTTCTTTTCCTTCGCTATCGTAAGCCCACACAAAATGGCAAGTGCCCCCGGCAGCAGCAGTACATACCACCAGTTCCACGCACTCTCCGCATAGGCATTTTTCACGCCGGCTACCATTATAAATGCAAGTATAAGTGTCGTTACGGGTGCCAGCCAGATGATTTTTCCCCCGAAAGTCCGGTTCTGTTTTAAAAATTCCGCTTTAATAATGGAAATCATTCCCATTCTCCCTCCTTCCGATTCGACTGCACGATATCCATAAACAGTTTTTCCAAATCCTCCTTCTGATTCAGAGGGGCTTCATAGCCTAAAACTCCGTTTGCAAGGATTCCGATATCGTCTGCAATCTGTTTTACCTCTGAAAGGATATGGCTTGAGAGAATGACCGTGATTCCCTGTGCCGGGAATGACTTAATCAGTTCCCGAAGTTCCTCGATTCCAATCGGGTCAAGTCCGTTTGTCGGCTCATCGAGAATTAAAAGCTTCGGGCGGTTTAACAGTGCCAACGCAATTCCAAGCCTCTGCTTCATTCCAAGTGAAAACTGTCCCGCTTTCTTTTTTCCGGTATTGCTTAGCTTCACGATGGAAAGCACCTCAGTAATCCGGTTTTCATCCGCTCCGGTCAATAATGCCCGCACCTTTAAGTTCTCTTTCGCCGTCAGATTTTCATATAGTGGCGGGGTTTCAATCAGTGCCCCAATCTGGTCTAAATGTTCTCTGCTCCACTTATCTCCATCAAAGAAAATCTCCCCCGAAGTAGGTTTTAAAATCCCCGTCACCATCTTTAAAATTGTGGATTTTCCGGCTCCGTTTGGTCCGAGCAGCCCATAAATTGTATTTTTTCTCACATGAAGTGAAACCTTATTCACCGCTCTCTGTGTCTTAAAGTCCCGGCAGAGTTCTGCCGTCTCAAGCATCATTTCCATAGAAATCTCTCCTTTTTCTTTTCTCTTTACGATTAGGATAAAGGATAAAAATAAAGATTCTATAAAGATTTCTACAAAAAAAATCCCCTCCAGATGAAATACCTGAAAGGGAGTTTTTTTATGCCGGACTGGCGTTTTTAGTCTGCATTTGTAATATCTGTACCAAAATATTTTTCAGAGAGTGCGGAAAGTTCTCCTGATTCCCGAAGTTCTCCGATTGCCGCATCAATTGCCTCAAGAAGGCTCTTGCTCTGCTCGCCTTTGCGCACCGGAATTGCCACCTCTGTAACCTCCGGGTCTAAGGTTGCAATCTTAATCGGTGCATCCGGATGTGCATTCAGATAATCGTAGAAGGTTACTTCTGCATTTAAAGTCGCATCAATTCTGCCGGAAAGCAGCAGCTCAAATGCCTGGTTCAAATCATCGACACCCGTTACCGTTGCACCGTACTTTTCTGCAACTTCTGCATAAGTACTTGAAATCGTGTTTGCGGTTGATTTGCCGTCTAAGTCTTCCATGCTCTGAATATCATCGTTGTCGCTCTTTACGATGACCGCTGTGCGATTGTACGCATATGGAGTGGAAAAATCATATTTTTCTGCACGCTCTTTTGTGATATCCACGCCGTTTACCATAATGTCGTATCTGCCGGCATCAAGTCCCGCAAGAAGACCGTCCCATTCACCCTCGATGAAAGTTGCCTTCACACCGAGTTTCTCTGCAATGAGCTGTGCCACTTCCACATCGTAGCCCACAAGATTATCATTTTCATCGTGGTACGTCCATGGTGCCCAGGTTCCTTCCATTGCAACCACAATTTCTCCCTTGTCCAGAATCTGTGAAAGTAAATCGCCTTCCACTGTCTGTGTGTTTGCTGCCTCTGTGGTCACGTCGTTGTTCTGCTGCGGAGTTTCATTCTTTCCGCATCCGGTAAGGGCTAATGCTCCTGCTGCCGCAAGTGCTGCAACATATGTCAGTTTCTTTTTCATTGTCTTTCTCCTTGTACTTCTCTATTTTTCTCTTTCGGTCTGTTCCTCTAAGCGCTGTTCTTCCATCCTAAGAAAAGCCCGTGTGCGCTCGTTCGCCGGGTTTCCGAAAAATTCATCCGTTTTCCCCGCCTCCACGATAACACCGTTTTCCATAAAAATGGTCTTGTTTGAGACGGTTCTTGCAAATCCCATCTCATGTGTGACTACAAGCATCGTCATTCCTTCTGCCGCAAGCTGACGCATAACGGAAAGCACCTCTCCGGTCAGCTCCGGGTCAAGTGCCGAGGTCGGCTCATCAAACAGAATGATTTCCGGGTCTGTCGCCATCGCACGCGCAATCGCAACCCTCTGCTGCTGTCCACCGGAAAGCTCATCCGGATAAAAGTGATATTTATCCGACAGCCCCACCTTATCAAGCGCCGCTCTTCCAATCTCTGCCGCCTGTTTTTTCGGCATTTTTCGTGCGATGATGAGTCCTTCCGTGACATTTTCCAATGCCGTCTTATTCAAAAACAGATTATAATTCTGAAACACAAACGCCGTCTTCTGCCGAAACCGTGCAATTTCTTTTTTGGAGCTGTGATTCATCCGATATTCTTCCCCGTCAAAAATCATCGTCCCACTGTCAGCGGTTTCCAGAAAATTAATGCAGCGCAAAAGGGTTGTTTTTCCGGAACCGCTTGGTCCTAAAATTGCAACCACATCTCCCTGTGCAACGTCAAAGCTGACCCCTTTTAACACTTCCGTCGTGCCAAAATTTTTCCTGACATCCCGTATCTCTAACATCCATCAGCCCTCCTTCTATGTGTGCCAAGCCGCTTCTCCCCTGCACGCTGCAGCTTCGTCAGCACCGTAGAAAACAAGAGGTAAATCAGACCGACTTCCATATAAAGAACCAATGGCTCATACGTTCTTGCCACAATCCGCTGTGTCACCATAAACATTTCCGTCACCGTGATGTTTGCCGCAAGTGACGTGTCCTTTACCATCGCAATCAGAGAGTTTGAAAGCGGTGGAAATGCCGTGCGCATCGCCTGTGGAAGAATAATCCGCCGCATCGTCTGCAGATAGGTCATACCGACACAGTTTCCAGCCTCAAGCTGTCCTTTGGGAACCGCCTCAAGCGCCGCACGGATGGTCTCCGCACAGTAGGCTCCCTCATTGAGTGCAAACACCAGCACCGCTGCCGGGAATGGCGATATCAAGATTCCAATATTGGGAAGTCCGTAAAAGACAACAAACAGCTGTACCAAAAGCGGTGTTCCACGGAAAATCCAGATGTAAAATCTTGCAATCTGTTTGAGTCCCCGGATATTTGCAAATTGCACCAGTGCCATCACCACCGCAATGATTAATGCCAGTGAAAATGCAATCACGGTCAGCGGAATCGTCACCGAAATTCCGCGAAAAAATATTTTCCAAAAAGAGTCTGTTACGATCTCCCAGATATGTTCATTTGTCACGTTTTCATCTCCATTTATTTCACTACCGGTAAAACTGCTCAAGCTCCTTCCGGCACATAAGAAACACCCTGCTAAGTTCCGGGTCAAACTGTGTTCCTAACGATTCTTCAATAATTCCAAATGCCGTGTCAAAGGAATATGCATCCTTATAACACCGCTTGCTCACGAGTGCGTCAAACACATCCGCAAGCGCCATAATTCTTGCTTCTATCGGGATTTCTTCCCCACTGATTCCGGTCGGGTATCCCTGTCCGTTCCACTTCTCATGATGATAATGCGCAACATTCACAGCAACGCGGACAAATTCCTCGCTCTCCACACCTTTTAAGATATCATTTACAATCCTTGCACCTTCTGCGGAATGCCGTTTCATAATCTCATATTCTTCTGCTGTAAATTTGCCCTGTTTCTGTAACACAGAATCCGGAACTGCAATTTTTCCAAGGTCATGCATTGGTGCCGCTTTAATGACCATCTGAAGAAATTCTTCTGATATTCCAAACTCGTCCAGACAACCAGACAGTCTGTCTGAAAAAATCTCTACCACACGGCTGGTTCTTCTGATATGCCAACCGGTACTGTTGTCACGGCTTTCCACCATCGTTGCCATTCCAAGAACCATCATGTCCTTGATATGTACAATGTCCGCTGTCTTGCGCGCCACTTCTTTTTGCAGATTGCTGTTATAATTTTCAATCGCGTTAAGATAATTCTGCTCGCTGGTACGGTCTATCAGTTCTACCAGATAACCGGCCTTGTGCTTTCTGCCCCGCATGATATCCCGCACACTCATCTGAATATAGCTGCCATTTACCGGAATCATTTTACTTCCTTTGTAGGATGTTTTTTTCAGCCACAATACCACCTCACGGTAAAGATAGCTGTCCGACACGGGAACCGGTGCATCTATCCGCCACTCCTGTTCAATCGCAGGAAAAAGTTCCTTTGCATAGGAGTTTGCATTGACGTAGCGGTATTTCCGGTCAAATTCAATATATCCGTATTCTCCAAGCCGCTCCACAGAAATGGCAATATTCGCTGTCAAATCATAGATGTTAATGCGCTCCAACAGATAAACAAGACACACTGCTGCCGCTAAATATCCGAGTGAGACATAACTTACTTTGGACTTTAAAAGCCGCTCTAAGAGATAGGCAATGACAACGCCCATTCCCATCACACTGATGACACTCACCGTGCGCACTGAAATATGGCTGCGCCTTCTGATGGCATAAATCAGATAATAGACAATCAAAAGTCAGTAGAGTAACACCATTGCCACATATGCAGAATGTGCCGGTCCATAGGTCTTTATCAGATAATGGTATCCATCCCCCTCTGCAAGCTGCACATCCTTATAATAAATGTCACTGTGCCCGATAGTCAGGACAAAGCCCATCATCACTGTGGAAAATAACGTCATTCCACCTGTAATCACTTTCGATATCCGGATGCCGCAGAGCTGCCTTAACGCAAGCACAATAAACAGTGGACAGTAACAGCCGCCCACATAAATCAGTTTATTCGCCGTCAGTGCCATCCAAAGGTTATCGGAAACGGACAAAAGATATCGTCCCAGGCTGTTTATAATAACAAGAAGACAGAAAATCACATATAAATTGTCTGTCTTCTTATTCCGCAGCAGAAACCATCCGGTCATGACAACCGATGCTATAAATGTCAGAAGATATAAGCTGCTCACCATAGGCTTACCGCTCCCTTACCGCTCCTACCAGGTCTTTGATATCCTCTACCTGATAACGCTCCATATATTCTGCGATTCCTTTTACAATCTTTTCTGTCACGGCAGGATCATGAAAGTTTGCCGTTCCTACCGATACCGCTGTTGCTCCTGCCAAAATCATTTCAATGGCATCCTCTGCGTTCTGGATACCTCCCATTCCGACAATCGGAATTTTAACTGCCTGCGCGGTCTGATAAACCATGCGCACTGCAATCGGGTGTACCGCCGGACCTGACATCCCTCCGGTTTTATTTGCAAGCACAAAGCATCTGCGGTTTACATCAATCTTCATGCCCGTTAAGGTGTTAATTAATGACACACCGTCCGCTCCGCCTGCTTCCGCAGCCCTTGCCATCTCGGTAATATCGGTCACATTCGGTGAAAGCTTCATGATGACCGGCTGTGCGGCGTGTTTTTTGATTTCCTTTGTGATTGCTTCTACCATCTTCGGATTCTGTCCAAATGCAATTCCGCCTTCCTTGACATTCGGGCAGGAAATGTTGATTTCCAGCAAATCAACCGGCTGTGACGCGAGGCGTTCCACAACCTCCACATATTCTTCTGTGGTATGACCACAGACATTTACCATGATTCTGGTATCATATTTTTTCAAGAATGGAATATCACGCTCAATAAAAAGGTCGATTCCAGGGTTCTGCAGACCAATGGCATTTAACATTCCACCGTACACTTCCGCAACACGCGGTGTCGGATTGCCCTTCCACGGCACATTTGCCACACCCTTTGTCACAACGGCGCCTAATTTGTTCAAGTCTACAAACTCAGAGTATTCCTCTCCGGAACCGAAGGTTCCCGATGCGGTCATCACCGGATTTTTTAACAATACTCCACAAAGGTCTGTTGTCATATTCATTACAGCTCCACCTCCTCTGCGGCAAATACCGGTCCTTCCTTGCAGACACGTTTATTGTTGACATTGCTGTGCGCATCCTTCTCTGTGGACTGGCATACACAGGCGAGGCAGGCTCCGATTCCGCACGCCATGCGCTCCTCCATGGAAATATAACATTCCATGCCGCGCTCCTTTGCATATTCCTTAAGGGCACGTAACATTGGAATTGGACCGCAGGCATAAATAATATCTGCGGTAAGCCCGTTTTCTGCAATCGCATCAAGCACATTTCCTCTGGTTCCGACACCGCCGTCCTCTGTTGCCACGTAAACCTCTCCCTGTTTTTTGAACTCATCCATCAAAAACAGTTCGTTGCGGAAGCCTAAAATCATTTTTTTCTCACAATTTAATTCTTTTGCAAGCTGTAACATCGGCGGGATTCCAATACCACCGCCAATCAAAAATGCGGAGAGTTCTTTCTTCGGAAATCCGTTTCCGAGTGGTCCGACCACGCGAACCTGGCTTCCGGTATGTAACGCGGAAAACTCTTCCGTTCCTTTTCCGGCTACACGGTATACAAGACGGATTGCCTTATCCTTTTTGTCTATCTCACAGATACTGATGGGACGCGGAAGCAGCCTGCTTCCCTCATTGCAGTAGAGGGACAGAAATTGTCCTGCCTTTGCCTCCCCTGCAATGTTCTCCGTGCGTATCCACATACTGTAAATATCATCTGCAATCTCTTCCTGGCGGATTACAATCGCCGTTTCTTCGTACTTATGCATTATTAAATTCCCTGCTCTTTCTCACTGTATACAATCTTTCCGTCGACGATTGTTGTAAGCACTTTTCCGGTGACTTTTCTTCCGTCAAACGGCGTATTTCTTCCCTTGCTGAAAAATGTTTCCTTGTCAATCTTATAGGTTGCATGCGGGTCAAAAATGACAATGTCCGCCGGCTTTCCCGGTGCAATGTCTCCTCTGTCAAGTCCAAGAATTTTTGCCGGATTATAGCTCATCTTCTCTGCCATCTGCATCGGAGTCAGATAACCGCCCAATACCAGTTCAGTATAGGTTAAGCATGCCGCTGTCTCAAGTCCTACGATTCCAAATGGCGCTTTTTTCATCGTCGTATTCTTATCTGCAAATGTGTGCGGTGCATGGTCTGTCGCAATCACATCCATGATTCCCTCTTTTAAGCCGAGCTTTAATGCCTCCACATCCTCTCTGGCACGAAGCGGCGGATTCATCTTGTAGTTGGTATCTGCATCGGCATCAATCGCAAGCTGTTTTTCCATATGAACGGTCTGGTCAACCGTCTTGATATCGTCCGAGGTCAGTGTAAAGTGATGCGGGCATACCTCCGCCGTCACGTTGGTATGTTCCATCTTGGCATGTTTTACCATGTAGACAGACTCTCTTGTGGAACAGTGGCAGAGATGCAGCTTCACTCCGGTATCTCTGCAAAGCATGATATCTCTTGCAATAATGACATCCTCCACAGAGTTGGTGATTCCCTTCATGCCTAATTTTCTGGCATTCTCATCCTCATTCATCACGCCGTCCGCTACCATGTTCTTATCTTCGCAGTGTGCCAATACCACAAGTCCGCGTTTTGCCGCTTTCTCCATCGCATTGCGGTAAAGCTGCGCGTTCATGACGGATTTTCCATCTTCGCTGATGGCGATAATTCCGGCATCTGCCATGCCGTCAATATCAGAAAGTTCTTTGCCCTCCTGTCCTTTTGTGACAGCTCCGACCTGGTACACATGAACAATTCCAAGATTCTTTGCCTTGTTGTGCACATAGTTTACCACGTCCGCATTATCTACTACAGGTTTCGTGTTCGGCATTGCAAGAATCGTAGTAAATCCACCGTGTGCTGCTGCCCGGCATCCCGTCTCTATGGTCTCTTTCTCTTCAAAGCCCGGGTCTCTTAAATGTACATGCATATCAATAAATCCAGGCATTACATAGCAGCCCTTCGCATCAATGACACGGTCTGCTTTTTTCTTCTGCAGTTTTCCGATTTCTGCTACCTTTCCATCAACGATTAACAAATCCTGCACCTCATCCATCTGAGTTGCAGGGTTGATAATCCGTCCGTTCTTAATCAGTATGGTCATGTCGCCTCTCCATCCTTTTCTCTTTCAAAAATGTACGTTTAAAGCTACGTTTATTTTAGCATACCCGCAAACCGGATTCAATAAGCTATCCCAGTCTGCCGTAGAGTTCCATCGGGACATATGCCTTGATATAGATTCCCTCTGCCCGGTACTCCTCCGTAAGCAGCTCTCCTCCCCTTCGCACCTGCTGGATAATCCCGGCATCCGCATAGGGAATGACCCGCTCGATTAAAATTTTATTTTCCCTGAGAAGGTCGCTTAATTTCTCCTTTACGGCATCAAGCCCTTCTCCGGTGCGTGCTGATACCGCAAATGTGGCATCGGCCTTAAAATCGTGAAGTGGTTCCTTATCCGTGACTAAATCCTGCTTATTAAACAATGTAAGAATCGTCTTATCCTGAATTTCAAGCTGATACAGCGTATCATAGACAATGTGCATCTGTTTGTCACGCTGCGGATTGGAAGCATCCACGACATGAATCAGATAGTCTGCGTATTTTGCCTCCTCAAGCGTACTGCGGAATGCCTCAATCAGATGATGCGGCAGCTTGCGGATAAATCCAACCGTATCGGTCAAAAGAATTTCCTGCTGCTTATTAAGCTGCAGGATTCTCGTCGTCGGGTCTAAGGTTGCAAACAGCTTATCTTCCTCAAGTACTCCCGCATCCGTCAGGTGGTTCAAAAGCGTTGATTTTCCGGCATTCGTATATCCGACAATCGCTGCCACCGGAATCTGATTCTTCTCCCGCTGTGCGCGGTTGATTTCGCGGTGTCTCTGAACTTCTTTTAACTCACGGTTCAGCTGTGCAATCCGGTTTTTGATGAGACGTCTGTCCATCTCAAGCTTTTTCTCACCCGGACCTCTCGTTCCGATTCCGCCGCCGAGTCTTGACATCGACCGTCCAAGTCCGGTCAGACGGCTTAAGCGGTATTTTAACTGTGCAAGCTCTACCTGGATTTTCCCTTCGTTTGTAGTCGCTCTTGCCGCAAAAATATCAAGAATAATCAGTGTGCGATCCATCACCTTGGTCTGTAAGGCATCCTCAAGATTTTTTAACTGTGCCGGCGATAATTCATCGTCACAGACGATTCCGGTTGCACCGGTCTTTTCTATCAGTTCTGTGATTTCCGCAACCTTTCCGGTTCCCACATAGGTGCCCGGATGAATGAGCTCGCGCTTTTGAATGATGGTTCCGACAACCACGGCCCCGGCTGTATTTACAAGCTCCGCAAGCTCTGCCACCGAATCCTCCGCATCGTCGCCTTCCTGCTCGCTGACGCCGACTAAAATTACTTTTTCTTCGAGTTCTTCGATTTTAAATGTTTCTGCCATACTCCTCCTAGCTCTCCGGCGTTGTTTCTTCCGAAGATTCCAACGACTGTGTCTCCTCCGGCACTGCCTCCGAGTCCTCTTCCATCACATGTCTGGTGGAAAGAAACGTGCACTCCCGCTGTACATCGGCATCATCCGGATAATCCTTTACATATTCCTGTGCCGTATCGTAAGCCTTGTCAAACTCTCCCGCATACTCATAGGCAAGGATGCTGTTTGCCATCAGTTCCTGCCGGTCTGTGACTGTCTCCATGGCAAGCCCCTGTTCAAAGTAGGAAATTGCCGCCTCATAGTTATTCTTCTCTAACTCAATTTCGCCGAGTGCATTCATCGTTTCCGAATCCGCCGTTCCGCTTGCAAGATAGGTCTGGTACAGTGTGGATGCTTTTTCGCTGTCCCCTGTCTCATCATAAACCCTTGCAAGATAGAGATTGGCAAGCGTGCTTTCTTTTGCCACCGCTGCCTCAAGTTCTGTTTTGGCATTGTCATATTCTCCGAGCAGATAATAGATTCTGCCCCGCCAGGTCAGGCTCTCCGCGTCATCTCCCTTGATGGAAAATGCCTGATTTAAATAGTTTTCTCCATCCTCCGTCAGATTATGTGCAGCGAGATTCTCATAAATATTGACATAAAGTTCGTAATCTTTTGCATTATATTTTACTGCCTCTTTGTAATCCTTTAAGGCATTCTCCGAATCGCCCTGTGAAAGAAGCAGGGTTCCACGCAGATAATACGCATTCGCATTCTGCGAATCATAGTCAAGTAACGCATTATAGGTTTCGAGTGCTCCATCTGTATTGCCGGACGCAAACTGCGCCGCCGCCTTATAAAAACAGATGTCAAGCTCCGTCTCTGTCACATCGCCGATATGCTGTTTCAGTGCATTTTCAAATGCTTTTACCGCTTTCTCGTAGTCCCCTTCTGCCATGCAGTTAATTCCCACCTGCCGGTAGGAAAGCTCATCCTCCAAGCGCTCGTTTGCGCATCCGGCAAGCAGGGTGACAGAAAGAACTGCCGCCATGGACAGCACCTTCATGTTCTGTAATTTCATTTTGATTTTCAAATTCCTTTCTGTTACATCGTATCCCGGATTACCCGTGCCACATTGCCCCATGCTATCTTATCAAGCGTATCCTCATGGATTCCTCTGCGCTTTAACTCCTCAAACAGGCGCTCCATCGCCATGCAGTCCGCAATCTCAAACTGTCCGCCGATTCCGTCAAAATCCGTTCCGATTCCCACACACTCGGTTCCGCCTACATTTATAAAATATTCTACATGGTCACACATACACGAAATCCGGCTCACCTCATCGGTGATATTCTTATTTAAAAAGGACGGCTCAAAATTGATTCCGGCAACACCTCCGTGCTCTGCCAGCACTCTTATCATGTCATCAGTCAGATTTCTCGTAGCCGGAGAAAGTGCACGGCAGTTCGAGTGTGATGCCACAAACGGGCGCTTTGCCACGTCTGCCACATCATAAAATCCACCGTCAGACAGATGGGACACATCCACAATCATGCCAAGCTCTTGCATATAGGAAACTGCTTCTTTTCCAAAATCCGTCAATCCCTTCTCCATCTCTTCCCGTTTTGCCGAATGTGGATATCCAAAACAGTTTGCATCATTCCAGGTTAACGTCATAAGGCGCACGCCCATATCGTAATAGCGTTTGATATTTTCCATTCTGCCATCGACCGGGCAGCCGTTCTCAATCGTAAGAAATGCCGAAATCTTTCCAGCTTTCTGATTTGCTTCCAGCTCTTTATAATTTCCGGCAAATGCAAGCGTATCGCTGCATTGTTTTAATGTGTTCTGAAAAACGCCGTACATCAGCATCATGAGCTGCTCAAGTTCCGGCATTTTCTGTAATCCAAACCACTCCGGCTCATTCCTCTGCGGTAAAAACATCGCAAAAAACTGTGCCGCCGCTCCTGCTACTTTCAGACGGGACACATCCACCATGGCACCCGGGAGCTCCCAGAGCGTATCCTTTTTTTGTACCAATGCGGCCTCTAACGTGTCGCAGTGCATATCAATATAATTCATGTTAAGAATTCCTTCCTCTTATTTCACTAAAAGAATAGCACACTCTGTTTCATCTGCCAAGGAATTTTAAACCGCAGACACGCAAAACCGACCTTTTGTCGTCAGGCTTTTCCCTGACTCCCAAAGGCCGGTTTTTTTAACTCTCTATGAATCTTTCACACTATTTTCTTTTATAAATGCCAGATATCCTCATTGTACTGTGCAATGGTACGGTCTGAAGAGAAGAAGCCTGCTTTGCTGATGTTGATTAACATCTTCTTTGCCCATGCCATACGGTCTTCGTAGTCAGCATAGATGCGCTCTTTTGTTGCCACATAATCCTCAAAATCCGGAAGGGTCATAAACCAGTCTTTGTTTAAAAGCTCGTTGTAAAGGCGCTCTAAGTTCTCTCTCTGTCCAACTGCCATCACGGTATCGCTGACAATAAAGTCAATCGCACGTTTGATGTTTTCGTCATTCTCATAGTATTTTCTGGATACATAATCTGCCTTCTCGTAATGGCTGATAACGTCCTCAGAAGACTCACCAAAGATGTAAATATTGTCATCGCCGACAAACTGGTGCATCTCAACGTTTGCTCCGTCCATGGTTCCGATTGCAACCGCACCGTTTAACATAAACTTCATGTTGGAAGTTCCGGATGCCTCTTTGGATGCAAGGGAAATCTGCTCATGGATATCTGCTGCCGGGATTAATTTCTCAGCAAGTGTTACGTTGTAGTTCTCTACCATTACAACCTTTAAGTATGGTGCTACTTCAGGGTCATTTGCAATTACCTGCTGCAGGCAGAGAATCAGATGGATGATATCCTTTGCAATGATATATGCCGGTGCTGCCTTTGCTCCGAAAATCACGGTAATCGGACGAGCCGGTTTCTTGCCTGCCTTAATCTCAAAATATTTGTGAATGACATACAGGGCGTTCATCTGCTGTCTCTTGTACTCGTGAAGTCTCTTAATCTGGATATCGTAGATAGAGTTGTCATCCAGCTCGATTCCCTGTGTCTTTGCAAGGTAATTCTTTAACTCTTTCTTTCTGCCATTCTTTACATCAAGAAGTCTCTGCAATACAGCGGCATCATCCACATATGCGCCTAACTTTTCAAGTTCTTCTGCATTTTTCTTAAAGCCCGGTCCAATCAGAGACTCAATCATGGCGCTTAATTCATGGTTGCTGTGTAACAGCCAGCGGCGGAATGTGATACCGTTTGTCTTGTTGTTGAACTTCTCCGGATAAATCTTGTAGAAGTTATTCAACTCGCTGTTCTTTAAAATCTCAGTATGCAGATATGCAACACCGTTTACACTATAACCGTAGTGGATATCCATGTGTGCCATATGCACGCGTTTTTCATCGTCGATGATGGCAACGGACTTATCAGCAAATTTCTTTGTCACACGGTTATTTAATTCGTAGATAATCGGCAGAAGCTGCGGTACGGCTTTCTCTAAGAAATGAATCGGCCATTTTTCAAGTGCCTCTGCTAAGATGGTGTGGTTTGTGTATGCACAGGTCTTAGACACAATGTCAATTGCCTCGTCCATCATGATTCCACGCTCTAACAGAAGACGGATTAACTCCGGAATTACCATACTTGGATGGGTATCGTTAATCTGTACGACTGCATATTCATGAAGGTCATGCAGATTAGAACCGCGTGCAATTGCTTCGTCAATAATGAGTCTCGCACCGTTGCTTACCATAAAATACTGCTGGTAAACACGAAGGATACGGCCCTTATCATCTGAATCATCCGGATATAAGAACAGGGTTAAGTTCTTTGCAATGTCCTCTTTATCAAAGTCGATTCCCTCGCCAACAAGATTCTCATCTACGGTCTCTACATCAAACAGATGAAGTTTTGTGGTGCGGTTCTCGTAACCGATGACATCGATATCATAAAGTCTTGATTTTAAAGTGAATCCGCCAAACGGGATATCGTAGGTGACATCTGTCTTAGTCAGCCAGCTTTCCTTCTCAATCCACGGATTCGGGGTCTCATACTGCAAGTTGTTGCGGAATACCTGTTTGAAAAGTCCGTAGTGATAATTTAATCCTACACCGTCTCCGTTTAAACCAAGGCTTGCGATGGAATCCAAAAAGCATGCTGCAAGACGTCCAAGTCCACCGTTTCCTAAGGATGGTTCCGGCTCAACCTCTTCGATTTCGCTTAAGTTTTTGCCGTTTGCTGCTAAAACCTCTTTCACTTCATCATAGATGCCAAGGTTAATCAGATTGTTGGATAACAGCTTTCCAATCAGAAATTCTGCTGAGATATAGTATAATTTGCGCTTTCCGTCAGAAGTCACACGTTCTCCAGCCATTTTTTTGGTCATTTCCAACAACGCATAATAAATCTCTTCGTTGGTGCACTGACTGATTTCCTTTGCATATCTTTTGGTTACGATTTCCTGTAATTGCATTGTTTCCTCCATTCTGCCGCCCTGCGGCATTCCCTCCAACTAATTTGTTTCGTATTTTTTCGTATTTTTGTGTTTCTTTGATTATTATATGAGGAAAATGGTATTTTTTCTTGTAATATTTTGTGTAAAAGTGGTACAATCCTATCATGAATATTTTAGAGTACGAAAACTATCAGGAAAAAATATCCCATGGCGACCCTCTGTTTCCCTATATCACCTACCTGTGCTCCATCCCGTTGGACTTCCCGTGTGTGCCGTTACACTGGCACGATGAGATGGAAATCGTCTACATCAAGAAAGGAAAAGGAAAGGTTACGGTAGACTTCAAGCAGTACACGGTGGAAGAAGGAACGATTGCACTGATTCTTCCGGGACAGCTTCACTCGATTGAACAGTTTGAAGATGCATCGATGGAATACGAAAATATTATCTTTCATCCAAATATTCTGATTTCCAAGAAAACAGACACCTGCAACAGTGACTTCTTTCAGCCACTGCTCGCCGGGAACGTATACCTCCCGCAGCTTCTTACTCCGGATTTGCCTTTTTATACAGAAATTGCCGCCTGCGTGGATGCAAATGACGAAATCTGTAAAACCAAGCCGGCTGGCTATCAGCTTTTTATCAAAAGCCAGCTTTTCCTGCTGTTTTATCTGCTGTTTCACAAATACAGTAAAAAAAATGTTCCGGGAAAAGACCTGAAATCCTTAGAAAAAATGAAGCTGATTTTAAAATATATCGAAAATCATTACATGGAAAAAATCACGATTGCAGACATTGCACAGGAAGTGGGATTAAGCTCCTCCCACTTTATGAAATATTTTAAAAATACCATGGGAACCTCCTTCATCGAATATCTCAATGAATACCGGCTCACCATGGCATCAAGACTGCTTGTCTCCTCCGACTCTTCCATTCTTGCTATCGCATCAGAGGTCGGATTCGACAATCTTTCTTATTTTAACAGAAGTTTTAAAAAGCGCTTCGGGCAGACCCCACGGGAATACCGAAAGCAGTGAGAAACCCACTCTGTGAGTTTCTCACTGCTTTCACTGTGCCCGTCAAGTTTCTATCTTTGCTCTGCTAAGAATTTCTGCTCAAACTCTGCTTTGCTGCAGGGTTTTCCAAACAGATAACCCTGAATATATTCCGCACCAAGCACCTGAATCCGCCGCATCTCGTCCGGTGTCTCAATTCCTTCGATACAGATGGCGAGGTTCAGGCGGTGCGCCATCTCGATAATCTGCACCAAAAGGTCATATTCATAAGATCGGCTGAGTGCCTTTAAAGTAAAAGAACGGTCAATCTTAATATAGGTCGGATTCAAATCTGTCAGGCAGTGCAGGTTGGAATATCCGGTTCCAAAATCATCCAGAATGAGTGCAAATCCATGGTCTTTCATTTCCTGCCATAACTTTTCAAAATGTGGGCTGGAATCAAGATAACCACTCTCCGTCAGTTCTACACCGACACTTGAACTCTTTAGATCGTATTTTGCAATCAAATCTACGAGGTCTTTTAACACATTGCTTTTCATGACCTGTACGTAAGACAGGTTGATATTAATCTTAAACTCCGGAATTACCTGCTGCCAGTTTTTACAGGTACCAAGTGCCTGCTGCATCATCCATCTTCCCGCCGGAATGATAAGTCCGGTCTCCTCAAGAATCGGAATAAATTCAGCCGGTGACACCCTTGTTCCATCCGGCATCGTATAACGCATCAACGCTTCTGCACCAAGCAGGCGGTATGTCCCGGAATCCACAAGCGGCTGGTAGTAAACCTCAAACCCCTCAAACGAATGGGCAGCCGCAGAATAAAGACTGCGCATAATTTTCTTTCTTTCCTGAAAAACATCATAATCCTTCTGTTCAAACGTATAACAGCGGTTTCTGCCAAGATACTTTGCCTGATTGATGGAAAACTCTGAAAGCTTTAACAGCGTCTCATAGTTTTCCTTGTTCTCTGCCAGATCTATAATCCCGCCGGAAATTGTAAAGACAGTCTGATAGCCGCTCTCCTCGATAAATTCATCAATACGGTTGCGGATTCTGGTATATAATTCCAGTGCATCCTGCTTATTTCCACCGACCAGATCGAGCACAACAAATTCATCACCCACAAGACGAAAAAGCTTTTGATTATCCGCAATCGCATCCCCGATACACTCTGCCGTTTTCCGCAGGATATAATCTCCATGATGAGAGCCAAAGCTTCCAACGATATCCTTAAACCCATCGATTCCAATTCGAAGTACAAACCCATCCGGGAACGAATCCATCTCTTCCATATAAGCACTTAAAGTTGCCTCACCGAACAATCCGCTGGTGTTATCCGCCTTCTGCCGCTCCCCGATCTCATTAATGCACCCAATCATATAAGCAGGATTTCCATCCGCATCGTAAAGTACCTGTCCTCTGCAGTTAATCCATACCGGTTCCCCCTTCCGGTCAAGCCAGCGGTACTGCAGATTGTGAAACGAAATTTCCTTATTCTGTATCTTGCGGAACTCTTCCTGCAACAGCACATAATCCTTTGGGTAAACAAAGGTTCCATGCATTTCCCTGGCATTATAAAAATGGTCATCCGGAAGCAAAAAACGATTTACAGCCGTCTTTGAAATGCAGTAATAATCCCTCTTTAAATCCATCAAATAAAGATAGTCATCCATACATGGTGTAAAAAGCTTTATAATCTGTTCTAACTGTCCTACCTGTTCTGCCGTCATTCCCCTGTCTGTCATACCTGTTCCCCCTCTCTATTCTGACATTTATCCCCTCATTGTCATTTTTACTATGAATTCTTACCAAAAATATACCTCTTTTTAAGTAAATATGTCAATAACAATAGAAATCTGTTTCTGACTGTGTTAGAATAAACGCAAATGCAGCATGGAGGTTTACGAATGACAGACTATACCTGCGAACAGATTCATGAAGAAATAGAGATTCTCAAACGGACATTTCCGATTGTCCGCCTGGTAAACCCGATTGAATGTCGTGTAATGGAATTAGTTTCGGAAGAAAAACAGTTTTCCTGGCGCACTGCGGAAACCTGCTATCATTCCTGGGACTATACCTATCAGTGTATTAACTGTATCTCAGCCAGAGCAATTCAGAGCGGACAGCCACAGTCCAAATATGAAGTGCAGGACGACAAACCGTTCTGCATCATTTCACGGCCTGTCCATATTGATGGAAAAACACTTGCTTTAGAAATCGTGCAGCCAATTGAGTACCCAATTCTTCCACAGGGACACAATTCCTGTAGAATTTCTAGTGCGGTTCATAATAACAATCAGACGCTTTTACGCGACAGCGATACACCTGCCTACAACCGGCACTATCTTTCCGAACATCTGCCAAACATCATGATTGAAGCGGCAAAGACCGGAAAAACAGATGCCGCTTTTGTACGCTTAAAAAATCTTGGCGATGTATTTTTAACCGCTGGTTCCGTTGCGGCGTCCGGTCTTATGCGCGAGCTTTATGATCTTCTTTTGGAGTCTTTCCGCACACCGGAAAACACACCGCTTCTCGTGCGCTACGATGAAAATACATTTTTCATCTATGAAAATGTATTAGACTCTGACATTTTTGAAGAAAGACTGCACTGGCTCCCAAGTGAAGCAGCATCCCGCCACATTCTGTTTCAGAACACAAGGCTTTCTTTTGAGCTTGAAACAGCGAGTGCCCGCATCGGAGAGGAACGCATCTCTTCCGGCGAGGCCCTGTTAAACTTATTAAAAGAGCGGATATCTTAACCTGATATCCGCTCTTTTTCTGCTAAAGAATTCCATATCCGATGATGCCGGATAAAATGCCGGCAATCATTCCTGCTGCCACATCTGCCACGGTATGTACACCGCCAATCACACGTATTGCCGCAAGCACAACGCCAAGAAATCCCAGTGCAATGCCTGCAGGATGATTCCACACAAATACTGTGGATGCAATTACAAACACCGAAAACACATGGCGGCTCGGAAACGATTTTCCAGGAGTATCCTTAGATAGTGCCGCGGGCACTCCAAACCGCTCATAGGGGCGTGGTCTGTTCACAAGCTGCCGGAACACGCTCACCGCCGCAAACGAAATTGCCGGAACAAGTACTGCACGCAAAAGTCCGGGGTCTTTTTCCACAAAGAGTCCTGATAAAAAGAGTGGATATGCACAAAATACCACTGCCGTCAGTGCAAAATTTATCCCTTTTAATCCTCTGACCGCCCCCGGATGCGCCAAAAGCCACTCCATCCGTCTTTGATAGGTCTCTTTCATCATTCTTTTTCACTCCCGACCGCCGCAAGGATTACGCCTATAAATATAAAAAAGTCCGACACATTAAAAATAATATTGCGAAGCCATTTCGGTCCGATATTAATATGGAAGTAATCCACCACGTGCCCCTTGGTGTAACGGTCATAAAGGTTACTCAGTCCTCCGCCAAAAAGCATTGCCAGTCCTGTTTTGCAGAGTTTTTTGCCGCGGCACTTTGATAATAGGACTGCAAGACCGCCTGCCACTGCCATCACCGCAGTATGAAGTGCCTGCATCACCCCCGGAGATTTTTCCAGAAAATTTAACACAGCGCCCTTATTATAATATTTTTCAATGACAATTGTGCCGTTTAACTTCGGATGGCGCACTTTTCTCGCATATTTTTTGTCTACATAAGATTTTATGGCAAAATCGAGCAGAAATACTGCTGCTGCCAGTAACACATAAATCATACTCTTTTCCTGCTTTTCTCTGTTAGTCCAACACCCGTTTTAATTCCTCAATAACAATCTTTAATGCCTTAATCCGCGCATATTTTTTGTCGGTCGACTCTAAAATATGCCAGGGTGCATAGGTGGTGCTGGTCTTTTCAATCATCTCATCCACCGCATTTTCGTAAAGGTCCCATTTCTCACGGTTGCGCCAGTCCTCGTCCGTAATCTTCCATTGTTTTTCCGGCGTCTCCTCGCGCTCCTTAAACCGTGCCAGCTGGGTATCCTTGTCAATCTGTACCCAGAACTTGATGACAACAGCCCCCCAGTCGTGAAGCTCCTTCTCAAATTCGTTTATCTCATTATAGGCACGCTGCCAGTCATTTTCACTGCAAAAGCCCTCCAGGCGCTCCACCATCACACGTCCGTACCAGGTGCGGTCAAAGATGGCAATATGTCCGGTTTTGGGCAGACGTGTCCAGAACCGCCACAGATAATGTCTCGCCTTCTCATGCGGCTCAGGGCTTGCAATCGGATGCACCTCATAGCCTCTCGGGTCAAGGGCTCCGGTGATACGCTTGATATTGCCGCCCTTTCCGGCTGCATCCCAGCCCTCGTAGGCGATGATAACCGGAACCTTCTTGCGGTACAGACGGTTATGCAGTTCGCCGAGTTCTTCCTGTAAACGCTTTAATTCCTTCTTGTAGATCTGCTCATCCATCGTCTTATCGAGCGGAATTTCTGACAGGTGCGGCATTTTCTTTAACGGAAATGTGTTCGGCAGAAGCGGTACTGCCATCGCATGGTTGGAAAGCGCGGTCTCGATTCCCTGCGTCAGCGTCTCAAGCACCTGTAGTTCCGCCCATTTTCTACTACGGGCATCCACAATGTACCACGGTGCCGCCGGCGTATTCGTGTCTTTTAAAAATGTGCTGAATGTCTCCTCACATTTGTCGTAGTGTTCATTCTGCCACTCATCATTTTTGCTGATGCGCCAGCGGGTGTCCTTTTTCTCCCGCAGATGGTCAATCCGTTTCTCCTGCTCATGCTTTGAAATCTGCATGAAAAATTTCATCACAAGATAGCCGTTGTCCGTGAGCTGGCGCTCAAAGCAGCGGATGCTCTCAATCCGTCTCGCATAATCCTCGTCCGAAAGTTTTCCATGCAGGCGTTCCTTCATCACCTCGTCCATCCAGCCGGAATCAAGAAACTCAAATTTTCCCGCCTCCGGGATATTCGCAAAGTAGCGGGCAAGAAACGGCTTGCGCAGTTCCTCCGGCGTCGGCGTGTCCATCGAAACCACCTTAAAGAAACGTGGGTCGATATTTCGTATCACCTGTCCGATAACAGAGCCTTTTCCGGCTGTCCCCCAGCCTTCCACCAACACCAGTACCGGTAATTTGTGCTCCTTTACCTCCATCTGCTGAAGTTCTAACTTCTTTCTCGCCTCTGTGAGACGATTCTTTAATTCCTCGTCACTCGGACACTCTGATTTCTGCCATTGTTTTAACATCACGGACTCCTTTCCGGGTCTTAACCGCCGCCCTGTCTGCTTTCGTTTCTGGTCAGTATCTGCAATTTTTCTCTATTCTATTCTATTCTGTTTCTTACATCTGTTCATATTCTTCCCTGGTATAAAACTCCGGAGAATTTAAGTACTGTGGAATGTTCTGCTCCACTCCGTCCACAAAGATTGCCACATGCTTTCTTGCAATCTCAAGCTGATAGACAGAAGAATCTTTTTTCAGCTTTCCGATACAGCGCAGACGAATCTTTAAGTTTTCGTCCAGTTCTGCAATGTTGAATAAAGTCAGGAAGCGCTTGCAGCGGCCCTTAAATGCACGCTTCGGATCAAGATTGTCAAGTTCATCATTGACAAAGCTAAAGTCCACACAAAACCATCCCTGCTCATCCATGTAAATCTCAGAGTCGCAGAATTCCTCGACATACTCTCTGTTCTGGCTGGCGCGGGAAATACGGGAAAATTCTTCCAGTTCGTCTACAAATGTAAGAAATGTAGCTTCTTTAATATTGGAAATCTGGAAGTTTTCGCTGGTATGATTTGTGATGCTGTTAAGGACTGCTTTCTTTGCCATCAGTTTTGCATAATCCACATTATACAGTTCAATATTAGTTCCTTCCGTTATCTCAATGTTGCGGAAGCTGCTCAAATTTTTACACAAAAGGAACGCACTCATGATTCCGTGCTGATAGCTCTCAAAATCACTGCTGTAGGCCATCGCATCTGAATATCTGTACTGCTGTCTTAAAATTACCTTCACATTTTTTACCAGATATTCCTTCTGTTCCGGCGTAATTTTTTCTATAAATTCCTGATTGACACCGAGTATCTCACGTCCTTTTTCTTCGATTTTAAGAAGATTCTGAAATATTTCTTCCGCTTCTCCGTCCGCATCATCGTCTGTCCGTATTACGTAATTAATATTTGTAGAAAGCAGCCGTAAAAATATATCGATAAATTTCTGATTCACATTGCTGTAGGTGAAATTATAATCGGATATCTTATCAACTGCATAAAAAGGAAGAATCTTTCCGATACTGCGGTTAATCTTGTCAATCTTTTTGATTGGATATCCAAGGTCATGCGTCAATGCTGCCACACAACGCACGGAATCCTGTAATTTTTCTCCCCTGTCGATTTCTTCTATCAGGCTTCTCCATACCCTAAATTCTCCTCTGTCTGCAATTCCAAGCTGCTTTAGGGCATCGTAAAATGCATAAAAGATACTCTTATCCTCTCTGCCCGTTTTAAAAATCGGCTCAAATTCCCCACTGCGATAAATATATTCGCCGAGCAGATACACCCACATGCAATGCAGGGTATGGTCTCTGTAGAAGGAATCAGATGCAAAAATCAATTCCTCAAATTCCACATATTCGTCAAAATAGGAAAACAGCTTGTCATAGCCTTTTTTATCCGGGTCAATACAGGACATGGATGCTGCAAAAAGCAGTTTCCAAAGACCGGACGCAATCCGAATCTTGTCATTCATGCTGTCTGCCGCAAGCAGAGCATTTAAGCAGTCTGCAATCTGTTGTTTTTCTTTCTCCTTTCCTTTTAAAAATTCGATGTGGTCCGCCTCTAATTCTTTTAAGTAAAAGTGCATGACCGTATTTTCATCAATAAAGTGCTCCATATGTGTTATCCTCTCGTATCATTCTCTTATTTTATCCTTTTTTTCCATGATAAACGTTTCCGTATGGCTTGTCAAACCTCCGGTTCATTTTTATGTCTGCGGATAATTTTCTGTCTCGAAAGTTCTTCCCGCTCCTTCTCCTCAAGATATTCCCCAATCTGCTTAATCTGCATCTGACAGCGCGGCATCACAATATACTGCAGGGCATTGGCGCGTTTTCCCGCCTTTGCAATCTGCACGGTAAGGCGGCACTTTGCCGTTTCCTCCTCCGAAAGCCGGATAAGTTTTTCCTTTAAAAGCAAAAACTTCCGGTACACCTCATCTGCGTATAACGTCGGCTGTTCTAGGAGCACATCGGGGTAATGCGCTTCCCTTTTCCATGCCGCCTCAAAAAGCTCCACGCCCATAATGCTGTAACGCTTTAGCGAAATGCCCTGCTCCAAGGGGATTTTTCCTGCAACTGCTTCCATCTGACCGCTTCCACAAAAAAGAATTGCTTTCTGCAATGTTTCACAGGCATCCGCTAATTCCTTCCGCAGTTCTTCCCTGTGCTTTCTTTCCTCCTCGGAACGCTTCATGCGCTCTTTTTGCAGTATTTTTCGCTTTTTATCCATCAAATCAAAGCCCTGCCCTGCAAGCGCAAGTCCATTTTTTGCAAGCATCAGGTTTCCTTTGGTGGGAAAAGTATGTGGGTCCATCTGCCGCTCCTTTCTATCCGGTCAAGCTCCTCCGGCGGCAGTATGGAAAGTACCTTCCAGCCGGTTTCCAATGTTTCTTCCAGCGAACGGTTTTCATATTCTCCCTGCCTTAAAAACTGCTGTTCAAATGCTCTGCCAAATTCCAGGTATTTCCGGTCGGTGTCAGAAAGCTCCTCCTCTCCGATGACACTTGCTAATTTTCTCACCTCACCGACCTTTGCATAGGAAGAAAAAAGCTGGTCTGCCACCTCCTTGTGGTCCTCCCTCGTGTAATTTTTCCCGATGCCATCCTTCATAAGCCTCGATAAGGATGGCAGTACATCAACCGGCGGATAAAGATTGCTGCTGTGCAGTGCCCTGCCGAGCACAATCTGTCCCTCCGTAATATATCCGGTCAAATCCGGTATCGGGTGCGTAATGTCATCGCCCGGCATCGTCAGAATCGGAAGCTGTGTGACCGAACCTTTTCTTCCCTTTATGATTCCTGCCCGCTCATAAATCGCTGCAAATTCACTGTATAAGTACCCCGGAAATCCTTTCCGGCTTGGAATTTCACCCCGCTGGGAAGAGACCTCCCGCAGTGCCTCCGCAAAAGCCGTCATATCCGAAAGAATCACAAGCACATGCATCCCCTGCTCAAATGCCAGATACTCTGCCGCCGTAAGCGCCAGTTTCGGTGTTATAAGCCGCTCTGCCGCCGGTTCATTCGATAAATTACGGTACATTACCACCCGTTCTAAGGCGCCGCTCTCTGCAAAGCTTTTTTTATAATATTCCGCGGCATCATAGCTTATCCCCATCGCCGCAAACACAACTGCAAACTCGCCGTCCCGGATGGACGCCTGCCTTGCAATCTGTGCGGCAAGTTTCTGATGCGGCAGACCGTTCCCGGAAAAAATCGGCAGCTTCTGTCCGCGGATTAGTGTCATCATCCCATCAATCGCAGAGATGCCGGTATGAATATAATCCCTTGGATATTCCCTGTCACACGGATTTATGGGCACGCCGTCCACCGCGCGCACCGTCTCTGCGCGCACCGCACCAAGCCCATCCACCGGCTTTCCCAATCCGTTAAAAGTGCGTCCAAGGATTTTGGGGGAAAGACGTAACTCCATCGGATGTCCTGTCAGTCTCGTGCGCGTATCAGAAAGTGTCAGTTCCGCCGTCCCCTCAAACACCTGAATTAATGCCTTATCCTCCGAGAGCGCCACAATCTGCCCGTAGCGCCTGTGCTCTGCCCCCTGTACGCCCGCGTCTGCCTGCAATTCCACCAGCTCTCCAAATGACGCATTTTTTACCCCCTCAAGCACGGCTAACGCGCCGTTTAGCTCCTTTAATCCAAGGTATCCGTTTTCCATCCCAGGTGCCCTTTCTCTTTTTCAAACATACCCCTTTCTTTCATGACAGACAACGGTATTTTCTGTGACGCAAGCTCCATGCAGTTCTCATACAAAAACACGATTGTCTCCATCATCTGATACTGCCTCTTCAATGGTACAAACGCATCATCTTTCAAAAATGCGTCCTGTTGTAAAAATCCAAGCCGTATAACGCGTGCCATTTCAAGTGTTACTTTCTCCTCCTCCGGAAGCATATCGCTGCCAATCAATGCGGCAATCTCCTTTATCCTTGCCTCCCCGGCAAGAATCTCTCTTAATATACCGCGATACCTGTAGAAATGCTCCCCCACATTCTTTTCATACCATCCGCTTAGTTCTTCTGCATATTCCGAATAGCTTTCCATCCAGTTGATTGCTGGATAATGTCTCGCATAGGCAAGGGACTTGTCAAGTGCCAAAAAACAGCGCACAAACCGCTTCGTATTCTGCGTGACCGGCTCAGAAAAATCTCCTCCCTGCGGGGATACCGCACCAATGATTGTGATACTTCCCCGGCTGCCGCCTAAGGTTTCCACTTCTCCGGCACGCTCATAAAAGGATGCAAGCCTCGAGGCAAGGTAAGCAGGAAATCCTTCTTCCGCCGGCATTTCCTCTAACCGCCCTGAAAGTTCCCGCAAGGCTTCTGCAAAGCGGGAAGTCGAATCCGCCATAACCGCCACATCATACCCCATGTCACGATAATACTCTGCAACCGTAACGCCTGTATAAATGCCCGCCTCGCGCGCCGCCACCGGCATATTGGACGTATTTGCAATCAGCACTGTCCGCTCCATCAGAAGATTCCCGGTCTTTGGGTCTGTCAATTTTTGAAACTCTTCCATGACGTTCGTCATTTCATTTCCGCGTTCCCCGCAGCCGATATAAACAATAATGTCCGCATCACACCATTTTGCAAGCTGATGCTGGGTCATGGTCTTTCCGGTTCCAAACCCGCCGGGCATTGCAACGGCACCACCTTTTGCAATCGGAAACAGAGAATCTATGATGCGCTGTCCGGTCACAAGCGGCGTTTTTACCGGATAACGTTTTCGGACAGGTCTTGGCACATGAATCTGCGAGCGGCTTTCCATGCAAAGTGTCTCCTCCCTTCCATCCGCACACCTAATCCGAAGCAATGGCTCCCTTACCGTATAATCTCCGTCTGCCGCGGTCCAGATAATCCCACCTTCTACATTGCATGGAACCAGCACCCGGTGCACAATGGAGGCGGTCTCCGGCACTTCGGCAAAAACCATTCCCTCTTTAATCCATGCGCCTGTAGAAACCGTAATGTGAACCTTCCACTTTTCCTCAGAAACCGCATGTGTAAGCGGTCTTAACAGTCCGTCAAAAATGTGCCCCAAAATTCCCGGTGCAAGTGAAACCCAAAGTGCATGCCCGGTTCCTTCGACAGATTCCCCCGGACGAAGTCCCGTTGTATTTTCAAATACCTGAATTGTCGTCTGTTCCTTTGTAAGTCCGATGACTTCTCCCATCAGGCGCTTTTCTCCGACAAAAACCTGCTCCCCCATCGCAAGATGTGTCTTTCCTTTCAGGAAAACGACAGGACCGTCAATGCCATAAATATGCCCCTTTTCTACTGCCATCCATTCCACTCCTCCCGTATGCGCTGCAATTTTGTGCCAAAAGATTCATCCAGATAACGGTTTGATGCAAAAATCCTGCACCGGATTCCACCTAAAAATTCTTCCTGGCTTAGTACCAGCGGGATTTCTGCCTGTTCTGCCAGAATTGGCAATAATACCTCATCCGAAGGGCAAAGCTCTATTTCCATTTTCTGACCTTCCGCAAGCTCTGTCATCTCGGAAATCCATTTCATCATACGTCTTTTGTAGCCGTCTGTTGTCCGAAACTGTATCAGCATTTTTTCCACCTGAGAAAAAAGAGCGTCCTCGCACTCTCTTTCCAAACTGCGGCACTCCAGCTTACATTCCATGATACGCCTGCTTCTCTCTCCGTTTAAAAACAGACGGTATTTTTCTTTTTCCGCAGCAAGCCAACTCTCCTTCCACTGCCGCAGTTCTTCCTTGTATGCTGCATCGTCCGCCTGGTATTCTGCCCATCCCGCCAGTTCAATTTGTTTGCACTGTTTCTTCACCTGCTCCACTACCGCCTGTTTAAACGCCTTCCGTTTTTCTGCAATCTCCATCGCTTCCCCATCCTATGCCTTTCTTTTTTACATCGGAAGTGTCACAAACAATTTCTGTTTTTTCCCTCCTGCCGCCTGTATCCAGTCCGTTTCATACTGCGCCGTAAGGCTCTCTGTCGCAAGAATCACTCCAATCTCCGGATTTTCGATTGCCTGCTTTAACATTTCCCGAAATTCTGCTTCTCCTTCCACCGTAACGCCGTCAATCCCTGCAAACCGCAGTCCCATACAAAGCAGTTCGTCCTCACTGATTGCAAACAGTTTCATTTTCTACCCCAGAATGGAAAACGAAATCAAAAGCCCATAGAGTGCAATCGACTCCGCCAGCGCCACAAAAATGAGTGCCTTTCCCATGACAGACGCGTCCTCGCTGAGTGCCCCGATTGCCGCACTTCCCGCCGATGCCACCGCAATGCCGGCTCCGATGCAGGAAAGCCCTGTCGAAAGCGCCGCCGCAAGATAGCGCCAGCCCTCCTGCCCCGTCACCTCTGCCGTCTGTACCTGCGCCCCGTATACCGTTCCCGAAAAAAGCCAGATATCCGCCAGTACAACCGTTCCAAAAAACAGAAACAGTCCTGCCACAAGTGAAATCTTTCCTCCTGCTTTTTTTCTTCCGGTCAGCCGGTAGCCTGCGTACGGAACTCCCATGCTGATAGCAAGCAGCACTACAAATATCATTTTAATCATCATTCCTTCCATCCTCCCTTTCTGTCTGTTTTCCAAATGTCACAAACGCTTTCCCGTTTCCCCGGTAAAATCTGCCGAACATTTCGTAATATTCCAGACGGAGCACCTGAATCGCCGCCACAAGCCCTTCCATGCACATCACCAAAAGGTTCCCCGCCGCGGCAAGCGCCCAGTGAAAATTTCCGCTTTCGTATCCTGCTAAAAGTAATACAATTTCCATCATTCCGGCATGGCTTAAGGCAAATGCCCCAAGTCTCACAAACGAAATGCTGTTTGTCAGATACCCCAGTACCACGTCAAACAGCTCCACTGCCTGCTCCACTACCATCATCCCGATGCCGGAGACGGATTTCTTTTCAGTTTCCGCTTTTCCAAACGTTCCATCGAAAAGTCCCGCAAGCGGCTTTTGAAACAGGATAAAAAGAAGCGCTGTCATAAACGCTGCCCCTCCCATCTGAAAAAGCGGGAGCTTCGTTTTGGTCACTATTCCAAGCAAAAAAAGCACTAACCCGCCGTAGCACAGGATGCCCGCTACACCGTTTTCACTAAAAAGCACGCGTCCTCTCTCTCCCGCCCGAATGCCGTTTATGATGTTTAACATCATGGCAAAGAGAATCAGTCCGGTTCCAAATCCAACTGCAAGAAGCAGGGTTGTCCCAATATCTTCCGCGGGACGTCTCCAGACCGGTTTTAACACGTTTTCAAACCCGAACACACTGCCGTAGAGCAAACCAAAAACCGCCGAAAAGATACCCACAGAAGAGATGATTCTTCCAAGCCTTATCCCCTTACCGTGGGAAAGTGCCTCACCCGCCACAACGAGACAGAGCCCCTGTCCCACATCTCCAAACATCATGCCAAACATCAGATTATAGGTCAGTGCGACAAAAACTGTCGGGTCCATTTCTCCGTAAGCCGGCAGCCCATACAACTCCACCAGAAATTCAAACGGACGAAACAGCGCAAGATTTCGAAGTTTTGTGGGTGGAACGATGTCTGCCCCATTTGCATCCTTTACGCTGACTTGAAACTTCTTATCCCCTCTTGTCTCTTCTATAAGCCTTCTCACATCCCGTTCCCGCAAAAAACCACACAGGACATAACAACCGCCCGGTTTTATGTACGCTGCATAATCCCGCACTGCAAAATTCGCACAGTAGCGTTTCAGACATTCATATGCTCCACATATTTTACTTCTGTAATTTATAAGAATTTTCACACGCTCTCCGATTAACGCAGTTATTTTTTCTTCACAGGATGCAAGTTCTTCCTCTATTTCAGTACAAATCTCCTCCGGCATCTGCATTTTTGCTTCTTCTATCTTCACCTGCTCCACCTGAAAACAGGAAAGTGCCGCTGCATGAGCCGCCGCATCTGCCTCTGGCACAAAACAGACACCAAAGACAATTTCTCCTTTTGTACTGCACTCATAAAAAAGCAGATGCTCCTCTCCGTCAGCATAATCCCGAAACCCCGGATATTCTTTCAGGGGAATCCTGCAAAACCATACCGTTATCCATTTAAAATCCGCTAATTTTCCAAACTCATAATCAAGCGTGCGAAACGGCAGAATGCGCTCATACTTTTCTCTCCACTCACACTTTTTCTGTTTAAGTGCCTCTCTTTTGGCATCAATCTGTCCAATCTGCACTGACACTTCTTTCACCAGATGTGCCGCTTCCTCCGGCGCCTCAAAAAATACTGTCTCAAATACCTCTTTTGAGAATTCCCGCCGAAATTTTTTTGCCGTCTCATAACTTTCCTGATACGGATTTTTTTCCGCAATTGGAATGAGATTTTCCTTCTCCCCAAGCACGCTTATCGCAGGCTCAAAATGAATCTCATAGTGTTCTAAGTATTCTGCCATCACGCGGTCAAGGTCTTCTCCCGGTCCAGTCATATATAGAAATTTTAATTTTTCGACCACAGACGCACCCCCTCGACCGCCGTAAGTACCGCTTCAATTTCTTTTTGCTTCCGGTAGAGATAATAGAGCACAGGTGCCATGGAAACCGGATATTTCAGACAAAACTTCCGGTACGTCCTGTCCATTTTCTTATCCCACTGCGTTTGTTCCCGCCTGATATCCTCTATCGGAATTCCAGACACCCCCTGTGCCTCAAACCGTTCTTTCCGGCACAAAAAAAGAAGATTCTTACGCTCCTCTTCCTGTTTCATGAGTCTGGTAAAAATCTCCTTTGTTCTGCTGTCCGAAAGCATCCGCTTTCGTCTCAATTCATTTGTCCGGCGTGCTTCCCCCCGGAAGGTAAACAGTTTTAATTCCTCTCTCTGTTTTCTGCCTGCAAACTGTATAAGATATTTGTAGTCGTTATGTAAGCTTTCCTCAAGTCTCTTTTGCAGTTCCACGGTCTGCGTGACGTTCTCTGTTTTAGAAAGCATCTGTCCGTATCCCGGACTGCCTTTTAACATTACAACGGCTGCTTCCACACTCTCTGCCTTTGATAGCGCCTCTATCCACTGTGCGGAAAGAAGTTTTCCCTCCATCGCCTTTGTCTTTGCCAGAAGACCACTGTACTGTAACAGAGCATTTGTCATAATAGCTCTCCGGTATCCGTGCATCCCGTAATTTCCCGTACAAGCTTCATGACAAGTATCTCCTTTTGGTTTTCAAACCGCAGAAGATATTCCTTCGTTTCTCCTGAGATTTTCTCTTTCTCCTGCTCGTCCTCTTTGTCTGCCGCTTCTAAAAGCTTATCCTTCCATGTTTTTAACTCAGATTCCGCCTGTCTGCCGCATTCCTCTTTTAATCTTTGTTTTTTTGTCTGCCTGCAGATTTCCTGCCGTCTTTTTCGCTCTTTTGCCGCAGCAATGGTGCTCTCTGCCCACGCTTCTAGTTCTTGTAGTTCTGCAATCATCTGATTCATGCCGCCCTCCTGTCTCTCCTATCATTCTATGCGGCATGTTTTAAATTTATGACAACTTTTCTGCATTATTTTGTTTCTGTAAAAATACCAGAAATTCCTTTTCCGGAAGCGGCTTTGAAAAATAAAATCCCTGAATATAGTCAATTCCAAGGTTCTCCATTGTTTCATACTGCTTCTCTTCTTCGATTCCCTCGGAAACGATTTTTAATTTCATTCCCTGAATCATATGCATCGCGGCATCCATGACATACTTTGCCTTCTTATTCTCAAAGTAAGCATTTATCATCTGACGGTCAAACTTTACGATATCCACCGGCATGTCCACGATATAATTCAGATTGGACTGCCCGGTTCCAAAATCATCCAATGAAAAACGAACTCCGTAGTCCATGAGCAGGTTCATGTTGTGAAGCAGGGTCTCTTTTTCTTCTAAGGATGCGGATTCCGTGATTTCCAGATTAATAAAGCCCGGATTAACACGGTATTTTTCCATGATGGAAATATATTCTTTGGCAAGATTGCCATATCCGCACTGTGCCACCGACAGGTTGACCTCGATATATTCCAGCCCATACTGCTCGATATGCTGCTCCACACAAAAGCGGCAGACTTTATCGAAAATCAGTTTTCCGAGCTGTAAAATCATGCCGTTTGTCTCCGCAATCGGAATAAACTTGCCCGGTGAAACAATCTTTCCCTCCGTGTCACACATCCGGACCAGTGCCTCCGCACTGACACATTTTTTCCCTTCCGTAGAAAAAATCGGCTGATAATAGATTTCAATGCGATCTTTTTCCATTGCTTCCTGAATCAACGCAACCATGTCCTCTTCGTTGCGCATCTGCGCAACAATTTCCTTGTCGACCGTGATGATTCCGTGCTTATGATACTCTTCCATCTTCCGCTCTGCATAATGTAACAGGTGCAGCAGCTCTCTTCCGTCGCCTACCACCATTCCCTGCGGCACATACAGATACTGCGGCTTTATGATATCCTCCCCGTAGAGTTTCGCATATTCCTCAAAAATCTTTTTTATCTGCGCCAGCCCTTCTGTGGCATCGGCCACATTCTGGAAGCAGACTAAAATTTCATCCTCCGACAGCTTAAATACAAGCGCCTTTTCCATGGAATCAATCTTTTTAATGACGCTCATAGTAAAGTTATCTGATAAATTTTCTTCTGCATTCGCATGAAGCCCTTCACTGAAAATGACCGCAATTGCTGAAAAATCCTGTTTCTGTATATACTGGTGACGCATATACGCGACAAATGCTCCCTGATTGAACAATCCCGTCGCCTGATCAAGATTCAGCTCCGGATTTTCCAGGCGCAGATAAATAATCGTGACACCGATTGCGGTCGCATATCCCACAAGCAAAAGCCGATTGTCCAAAAATTGGATAAGTGCTGCAAGCACCCAGATAAAAAGCCATACCGCCACGACCCGTCCACGTCTCGGATTGATTTCTTTCCATTTATATATCAAAAGAATGATATTTAGGACCACAAATCCGACTGCTGATATATAGGTAAAAATCACACTCGGTCCCTGTGTAAACACGACATTTCCTTCCTGATAAATGGAAATCGGCAGGCAGAAAATAATAATAATCATGCAAAGTGCCAGAACACTGAACCATTTTGTGGAGCGCACAAATTCCTTCTGTCTGGGGTAAACGTCCGAACAGACGTATAAAAGCCCCTCCATTCCTTCTGCTACCAGAGAGGCAAGATACAGCTTGCAGACTCCCGCAACAAGTGGAAATGGAAGTACTTCCCGATAACAAATGACAACTATCGAAAGGATATCAAGCACGATACAACTGATTGTGACACCCAAAAGATAATTATAGACAATATGAGTATTTAGTTTCAGTGCCTTTTTCCGGACATAAAAAACCGTCAGCACTACTATCAGAATCAAACCACACATCTGCGAATATATATTCATTTCAATCCCCCGTTGCTTTTTGTAAGGAACTGTTTCTAGGCTATTCTTCCTATATTTTAGCATGACCGTCTTTAAAATACAACTCTCTCTTTTACAAGTCTGCACAAAAAGAAGACCGGAAAGCTTCAAAAACACTCTTCCGGTCTCCCTTTTTCTTCTAATATGTTATCCGAAATTACTGCACGGTAGATGCAATCAAGCGCATTGACCCCTGCATTTCCACGTTTCCAAAGCCACTCGGAAGGATGAAATGGTCTCCCTTTTTCACCGGCTGGCTGGCAACAATTCCGTCTCCCTCAAGCACGGAGCAGATGAGGAACGGATATTTCTGTTCAAACTCTAATCTGCCATCTACATCCGCACAGAATACGGTGTAGTAACCGCAGGAATACAATTCGTTCCACTGATTTTTCGCAAGTCCTTCGGTGGATTTTACACTGTCTTCCACTGATTTTGCCGGAACGGTAATCACATCAATGCTCTGCTCGATATGAAGCTGTCTCGGTTTGCCATTTGAGAGTCTGTCGTAATCATATACACGGTAGGTAATATCACTGTTCTGCTGGGTCTCTAAGATTAAAAGTCCGCCTTTAATCGCATGAACCGTACCCGGGTCAATCTGGATGAAGTCGCCCTTCTTTACCGGAATCTCACGGATAAATTCGTTCCATCTTCCCTCGTGAATCATGGACGCTAACTCTTCTTTTGTCTTTGCGTTATGTCCAATTACAAGTGTCGCATTTTCTGGTGCATCCATGATATACCAGCACTCGGTTTTTCCAAAGGAACCATTCTCATGCACCTTCGCATACGCATCGTCCGGGTGCACTTGAATACTGAGGTCTGCCTTAGCATCTATAATCTTAGTCAGCAACGGGAATCTGTCATAGGAAAGATTTCCGAAAAGCTCCGGATGGTCTTTGTATACTTTGGAAAGTTTTTCTCCTGCAAAGGAGCCTTCCCGGATGGTTCCGTCACCGTTTGGATGTGCGGAAACACCCCAGCACTCTCCGATGTCATCTCCCTCTACCGGATAGCCGAATTCCTCTCGCAGTCTCGTTCCGCCCCAGATATTGTGGGTGCAGACCGGGTCTAAAAACAAGATTTCTTTCTTCGGCTGGTTTACAGACAGACTGGCACCGTTTGTCTCGATTACCTTCTGATACCAGAATGCAGAATCTTTCACGATACGCTTCTGTGTCGTAAAATCGACATATACAATTCCAAAGCGCTCCTTAAAGCCGTCAGCCCACTCAAAGTTATCAAGAAATGTCCATAAGAAATAGCCTCTTACATCGGAACCTTCCTCAATTGCCTTCTGCATTGCGCCGATGTAGGAATCAAGGAACCCGATACGGTTCGGGTCATGTACCTTTCCGTCTGCGCTCACGTTATCATGGCAGGACATTCCGTTCTCGGTAATGTAAAGCGGCAGTGGATATCGCTCGGTTAGGAAACGGATTCCATAATAAAATGCTTCCGGTGTTACCGGCCAGCCGATTGCTGTCCTCGGGAATCCCGGTGCACGATCGACAAACTCCGGCTCCCCGTCTTTTCCGGCGCGCACATAATAGCCATTATAAATATTCTGACCCATGAAATCAAGCGGCTGATGAATTAACTCCATGTCTGCCTCTGTGATTTCCGGGAGATACTTTGCGAATTTCTTTAAGCCCTCTTCCGGGTAATGTCCCAAGAAGACCGGGTCGGAAAACCAGGACACATTCCAGGTCCAGTTGTCCATCGGATTGTAAAATCCAAAATAAACTTTTTTTGCTGCCTCAATATCTTCCGGGGAATCGGTGTACGGGTATGCAACGCCTCCGGTCGGCGCATATCCAATCTTAATCGGACGTTTTGCATACTGACGCAGCATTTTTACCGCCTGTCCGTGTGCCATCAGAAGATGATGCGCAATTAAAAAGGTTTCTTCCACCGTGCATTTAATCCCCGGTGCATGTACGGCGCTTAAGTGTCCGAGTCCTACCACGCACTGCGGCTCATTGATGGTAATAAAATGTTCACAGATGTCAGAGAAATTCTCTGCCACCACTTTTGCATACTCTCCAAACCACTCGACAACCTTTGGATTGCGCCATCCGCCCATATCCTCAAGCGCCTGCGGAAACTCCCAGTGAAACATGGTCAGGTACGGAGTGATTCCGTTTTCTTTCATGGTCAGAATCATATCCCGGTACATGGTAATTGCTTTTTCATTGACACGTCCGATACCCTCTGGCAGGATGCGTGCCCAGTTTAACGAAAAACGATATGCTTTGATGCCAAGATTTCTCATCAGTGCATAATCATCCTTATAACGGTGCATATGATCACAAGTCGTATAGGCATTCTGGTTCTCATAAATCCGTCCTGCTTCCGTAAAGGTGTCCCACACATTTTTTCCTCTTCCGTCTGCGCTGTCTGTTCCCTCTACCTGATAAGCGCTGCTTGCAACGCCCCATACAAAATCATCTCGAAACATCGTCTTTTTCTCCTCTCTTTCCTGTCAGGATGCAATCACGGAAACCAGATAAAACGGAACTGCGTCCGCTTCATGGGTCTCTACGATACGGATTTGCACGGTGTGATTTTTCTCTTCCCCATGTTCTAAAATGGTGTCAAGTTCGAGCTTGTCGCCCCAGGTCTCATCAAAGTTTGCATCCAGTAAAACACCGTGCTCCTCGTCTCCGTCTACGATAATCTTTGCAACCGGTGCCGGAAGCTTCACGGATTTGCGGTACTGCACCGCAATACAGCTTCCCGTTACAGTAAAGGAAATTGTATCACCCACTTTGCCTGCCGTCCAGCCCTTTTTAAAACAGTCTGTAATGTGATTCTGCGGCTCATAATCCGCTACAAATCCCTCGAGTTTTGGATTGCTGTTGTCGTTTCTGTAACGCACACTGTTTTCATACGCATTTGCCGTAAGCGGTGCCGGAAGAGGCTCTTCCCCGCGGTCTGATATCGTCTGGACAATCGCACCGCTTCGCACCTGATTTAAGAAATAGTTGATAACGGATGCTACTAACTGATGTCCCTCATCATTCGGATGCAAATCATCCGGGGTAATCTCGCGGTTTTCTATCCGTCCTGCCACAACCTCGGCATAAATCGTACTCTGCATGCTCACTGCCGGCAGCTCGTAATGTCTTGCCACTCTGCCGTGCATCAGCTGTGCATTCGCACCGTTATTGTAAAATACGTTATGTACTAAAAGAACCGCCGGTTTTGTCTTGCTGTCATAAACCTTGCGGATGAGTCCCTCGTAAGTCTCCATAAAATGCTCTGTGCTGTCATCATTGACGGAAAATTCCACAACCACAAAATCCGGTTCATACGCAAGCAAATCACTGTCTGCTCTCGCCACACCAAACTGGGAAGTCGTTCCGCCAATGCCCGCATTTACAAATGTAAACTGTGCCTGCGGAAATGTCTCGCACCACCATTCATAAACTCTATGAGCATAGCACAGCTCCGGTTTTGATGCAAGGCTTCCCTGTGTGATAGAGCCTCCCAAAAATCCAAGTGTCAGTTTTTCTCCGTTTTTTGCGCGCTCTAACACTTTTTTCAGACGGCTTAAATTACCGATATTTGCAATTCCATTTTCATAATTTAATGAATACCCCATGATTTTTCTCCTCTTTTCTCATGCTTCCCAGATTTCTTCTCCGAGGGATTTGATAAAGCCGCTTAACTCCTCAGACATCTGCTCTGCCTCCGGAATCCGGATATGTCCGGGTGTTCCACAGCCATTTTTACTGTAAAGGAAATGATGCACATTCTTTTTGTCAATTCTTCTGCACACTTCTTCAATCGCACGGTCCCAGGAAGCATCGTGTCCTAAAATCGTGGTGGTCAGTATCACCTGTGCCTTCGGGTAAAGTTCCATCAGCCGCTCAATAAACTGCTGATAACGCACACGCCAGTGCTCTGCACGATCACCCTCATAGTCCTCTGCCATATAATCATCCGGGTGATTGTCGTTTTGTCCGATGGCAACAATCACCACCTGTGGAATATACTTTGAAAAATCCCATGGCTTCTGCTCTCCGAGCTGTGGATTGTAACGCACTTTGTCGTAGCATGATTCCATTCCGCAGAAATCCGGTCCGGCAAACCAGCCGGTTTTATTAAGAAGCGCAATTCCTCCCTGTGAGGTATCGTGAATCTCTGCGCCAAGCTTTCGCGCTGTCATCCAGGAATAGGAATACCAGCTGTTTGAATACTGTCCGTCGTGCTCCGGATCCGGTTTCCCAACGTAATCTACCGCCTCGGAAACCTCGCCGCAGGAAACACTGTCTCCAAAGACTTCTATCCGGCGCTTCGGTTTTTCTTCACAGGCAAGCACCTCTGCTCCGTCCGAAAGTTCAAATCCAAGGAAGGTTACGGTATGGCAGGAATCCATCCGTTTGAAAAATAATAACTCATGCATGCCATCCGAAAGGTTCTCCGCAATCGTATACGTTTCTTCCTTGTCATCATCCCGCAGTGTAATGCGCCCCTGCGCGCCGTCCAAAAAATAGCCCATCTGGTTCGTCCAGTAGTTTCTGTGATTGCGAAGCCGCACTTTCACAGAGGTTCCGGTGAACCGGAGTTTTATGGACGTACACGCAAAGACAAGCTCCGGCGCCGTTTTGTCCTCAAAGTCAATTCTTCCGCTGTACTGTAAATATTCCTGTTCCGGTGATACAAACATTTCTTTTCCCCCAACCGCAGATTTTAGTTTTCGTTTTCTTCCTTTAAAAATTCCAGATTCTTCTGAATCAAATCACAGCGCTGTGCAACGCACTCTACTGAGCGTCCCGGGTCAGCCGGTGTATGGAATACGTAATCTATTAATTTGTCAATCGTAGTTGTTGCCACATGCATTCTGGTGTCAGAAGATGCGTAGTAGATAAATACTTCTCCCTGCTCATTTACGATTGCACCGTTGGTAAATACAACATTGCTGACATCTCCGACGCGTTCTTCTCCTCTCGGTCCAATGAGAAGTCCGGACGGCTCTGCAATCACCTTAGACGGGTCGTTTAAGTCCGTTGCAAATGCGTAGATAACATAGCGCAATCCTGCTGCCGTATTGCGCACACCGTGTGCAATGTGAATCCAGCCTTTTTCTGTCTTAATCGGCGTTGCACCCGCACCATTCTTTGCTTCAGTAATGGTATGATATTTGCGCAGACTTGTCATCTTCTCCTCATCGATTACCGCGTGTGTGATATCATCGCAGAGTCCGAAGCCAATTCCACCGCCGGATCCGGTCTCGATGAAATCATCCATCGGTCTGGTGTAAAACGCATATTTTCCATTTACAAATTCCGGATGAAGCACCACGTTTCTCTGCTGTGGAGAATTTAAGGTCACAAGATTTGGAAGGCGCTCCCAGGTCTTTAAATCTTTTGTGCGCACGATTCCGGCTGCTGCAACTGCCGCAGAAAGGTCGTTTACAGAGGTATCCTTGCTCTCAGAACAGAATACGCCGTAGATGTAACCGTCCTCATGCTTTGTCAGACGCATATCGTAGACATTTGTCTCCTCCGGACAGGTATCGTCCAACAGAATCGGATAATCCCAGAAGCGGAAACCGTCAATTCCGTTGTCGCTCTCTGCCACGCCAAAGAACGATTTTCTGTCATTTCCCTCGATACGGGCAACCAGATAATATTTTCCATTTAACTCAATTGCGCCGGAATTCATCACAGCGTTGATGCCAAGGCGCTCCATAAAATACGGGTTCGTCTCCGGGTTTAAATCATACCGCCAGGTCAGCGGAATATGCTCTCTTGTGAGCACCGGATACTCGTAACGGTCAAATACACCGTTGTAAAAATCAGATTTTACGTTTTTGCGTTCTAACAGTTTTTCCTGTTTTTCTTTTTCTACATAATAGCGTTCGTGTAACATATCATCTCTCCTCTATTTGATTCTTTTGATAATTTCCATGCACATTCTTCCATTGTGATACGGACATTTCCAAGGCTCCACAATCGGTCTGTCCGGATACGGTACTCCGTTCTCATCCACTTCCCAGAACCACTCGGAACCGGCTCTCTTATCCATCTGGAAATTCTTGATAAACTCCCACTCAGCAAGCGCTGCATCCTTGTATTCCAGGTGCCCCGGCTGTTTTTCATAGCCGTTTAAGAATCCAATTACAGTCTCCGCCTGTACCCACCAGATGCGGTGTGTATTTACCACGCCCTTATCGCACTCGTTTGCAAGGGAATGTCCGTTAAATGCAACGTGATAAATCTGTGCGGTCAGCGCCTCGGTAATCGGGGACATTTTCTCTGCATATGCTTCTTCTCCAAGGATTTCCACACCACGGTCAATTAACCATGCCGTCTCAATGTCGTGTCCATAGGAATGAAGGTCAATAATACTGTTGTAGTTCTTATCAAAAAATACTTCCTGTCTCTGTTTCTTCGGATTGTATACTTTTTCTGCAAACACATCTAAAATCCAGCAGAGCTTCTCTTTTACTGCGGCGTCTTTTGACACGCGGTAGAGTTCCGTATAGGCTTCATACACATGTAGTAGGGTGTTCATCGTCTTGTCCGCAAGCACACCGTTTTCCGAAAGTTTCTCATTTGATTCCGGTTTAAAATCTCTTGTAAACGCCTCTAAATAACCAACTTCATCCCGGCAGCGCTCCTCAATCAGATGAAACAGGTCAAATGCCAGTTTTAATGCTTCTTCATCGCCGGATGCCTCATAATAAGATGAAAGTGCATAGATACAAAATGCCTGATTATAGGTATGTTTGGTTGTATCAAGCGGTGTTCCGTCGTACTGTAAGGACCAGTAAATTCCCCCGTATTCTTTGTCCAGACAGTGCTCCTTTAAAAATTCATAACCGTGCTTTGCCTGTGCAAGTAACTGCTCTTCCTTTAATAATGTGTAAGCATTGGCAAAAAACCAGGTGATGCGGCTGTTTAAGATACATCCTTTTTCCGCCTTCTCATCCACTGCAAGGTCATATCCCATATAACCGTAGTAGCCGCCGTAAGTCCTGTCGGTCAGCTTCTCCCAGAACGGAATAATCGTCCCTCTCAAGTGTTCCTCTGCTTCTTTTTTCATAATCTGTAATGCGTCCATCCACCCATTCTCCTATCAACCACTTTTTGTTACTTAAATTTCCACTTAATTTAATTAGTTAATTTAATTATAGTGATTTTATTTGTTAATTCATCACTTTTTTTTGCATTTTATCTTGTTTTTGTGCATTTTTCTCATTTTCCATATTGTGCACAATTTTTGGACGGATTTTTTTGCACAATTACCTTTTCCCATGATAATGGGCTGTCACAGGAAACGTTCCTGCAACAGCCCACCCCTTTAGCGTCTTCCGATTTCTGTATCCGAACCGTTGACCACACTGTGTTCTTTTATATAGTCGATGACCTCATCCAATTCCGTAAATGCAAGTCCCACATAGCTGTCCGCCGCGCCGTAATAAATAGCAATTTTTCCGGTCTCTGAATCATGGATGGTCGCACACGGGAAGCATACATTCGGCACAAATCCGCGCTCCTCATACCATTTTTCCGGTGTCAGAAGGAAGTTTTCACATCTGTATTTTACGATGGACGGATTGTCGATATCAAGGATTGCGCCTCCGATGGAATAGACATATCCGTTACAGGTTCCGCTCACGCCATGGTAAAACAAGAGCCATCCTTCCGAGGTTTCAATCGGTGCAGCACCTCCTCCTATCTTTAAGGACTCCCACCATTCGTTTCCTTTACCCATCACATGACGGTGTTTTCCCCAGTACACCAGATCCGGACTTTCGCTGATAAAAATATCGCCAAACGGTGTATGTCCGGAATCGGACGGACGGCTTAATAACATAAAGTTTCCGTTTATTTTTCGTGGGAAAAGGACTGCATTCCGGTTAAACGGAAGAAATGGATTTTCCACTCTTGTAAATGTCTTAAAGTCCGTTGTCTTTGCCATTCCGATTGCTGCCCCGTAAAAGTCCTGACACCAGATAATATAATAGGTATCTTCCACTTTCACAAGACGCGGGTCATAGGCATATACCGGCATAAACGGATTTCCCTGTTCATCTGTAAAAGTAATTTTCTCCGTTTCAAATTTCCAGTGAATCGCATCTTTACTTCTTCCAAGATAGATATAAGGGATTCCGTTCGTCTGTTCCCCCCGGAACACTCCGATAAATCCATCTTCATACGGCATTACCGCACTGTTAAAGATTCTTGCGACTCCTTCTACCGGATTTCTTCCGATAATCGGATTTTCATCGTACCGCCATACCGGGGCCCCGGTCAGATTTGCCGGACGCTCCTGCCACGGAACATTTGCCACCTTCGGGCTTATCATTTTATACTTGCTCATCGTTTAAACTCCTTGTCTTTGTTATCCTTTGACCGCTCCTGCAGTAATACCGCTGTAGATTTGTTTCTGACACAATAAGAACACAAGCAATGCAGGTAAAAGCGAGATAATAACGCCTGCACAGATTAAGTTATACTGGCTTCCCAAAGGTCCGGTAAAGGTATAAAGGGAAATTGCCACCGTTTTTAAATTCGGTTTTGTCAGATACAGGCTTGCTGCATAATATTCGTTGTATACACTGACACCTTTTAAAATGCAGGCGGTGACAACCGCAGGTTTTAACAGTGGCAGCATAATGTTCCAGTAAATTTTCCAGTAGGAAGCTCCGTCAATAATCGCCGATTCGTCAAGCGATGTCGGAATGTTTTCCATAAACTGGATAAAGATGTAGATAGAAATAACATCGGTTCCCATCATCATGATAATGTAGCCATACAGATGATTAATAAAATCCAGGTTTCTCATAATCTGGTAGACCGTTACCTGCATTGCAACACCCGGAAGGAGGGAGGCGAACAAAAACAGGTTGCGAATCAGTCCATTTCCCGGAAAATGGAACCGGTTTAACACATATGCAAGCTGTGTTCCGATAATCACGGAACCGATTAACACGCAGAGCATGACAACGAGGGAATTTAAAAATGCTCTTCCCATGTTGGCACGTTGAAATGCCTCCACAAAGTTGCTGAAATTGAACCAGTTCTGCGGTAACGTCATGACGTTTGTGCTTCTGTACTCTGCTTCCGTCTTAAAGGCGGTAATCACGCAGGAGATAATCGGGACAACTGCCACAAAAGAAAAGAAAATCAGTGAAAAGTATTTTACAACCGCCCATACTATCTGCCCGACGGAATAATGTTTTTTTCTCGTTTTCATCTGGCTTTTCTCCTTTCTCCTCTGCGCAGTTCTCTCTGTATCTGTTTTCTGCGCCTGCGTTCCTCTTTGGTTACAATCTCATCCTGTTCATCCGCATTCCGGTAGATATACTTGAAAAACAGTTTTTGCAGGATGGTGCACGCAAAGATGATTAAAAGCAGTACCACGGACATTGCACAGGCCAGGCCGACCTTCTGGTTCGTGTGTGCAATCCGGTTCATGTTAATAAAGTATGTTGCTGTTCCGTTTGCACCGTCTGTGATAACATACGGCTGTTCAAATGCACTGAGCGCTCCCGTGATGGATAAGATAACGTTGAGCGTCACAATCGTTTTAATGCTTGGCAGTATGATATGCAAAAACTGCTGGAACTTATTGGCTCCGTCTAACTCTGCTGCCTCGTACATCTCTGCGTCTACAGACATAATTGCTCCGATAAACAAAACCATATTCTGTCCAAAATAGCGCCAGACGGAGGTTGCGACTAACGACCAGTTGTTGATTTTCTGATCCTTTAACCAGTACGGAAGGTTATTCACATCAAACCCGCACCAGCCTAAGATGGTATCGAACACGAATCCTCTGGTATAAAAATATTTAAAGATAAATCCGATTGCGATACCGCTAATCAGGTAAGGGAAAAACATACATCCCTTGAACAGATTTTCTCCCTTTGTCTTAAAGCTCAAAATGGTGGCAAGATAAAGCGCCAGTGCAAGCTGAATGACTGAGCCTGCCATGTAGTAAAGACTTAACTTTAAGGATGCAAAAATTTCTTTGTCCTGAAAAACTTCCACATAGTTTTTAAATCCTACAAACACCCGTTTATCGACAGGTGTCGTGTACTTCATCTTGTAAAAGCTGAATTTTACCATTTCTCCAAACGGGAGATAGGTGAACACGAACAACAACGTCAGTGGAATCACCATAAATGCAATGATAATCAGGGTCTGCTGTCCTTTTCTCCCTCTTGCCCATTTCAAAATACTTTTCTTTTCTGATGTCGCTGTCATACACTCTCCATCCTTTTTTACTGCGCTCTTACATTTTTATTCCTCTGTGGTAACGCCGTTATCTTCCTGTGCCTCGGTCCATGCACTGTTCCACTCGTCCATTACCTCATCAAAGGTTTCATCTCCATTTGCTGCATGCTCAATGAGCTGCTGTACTTTTAACTTACCACCTGCATTTACCATCAGTCCGGAATCAGAGTTTAAGTTATTTAAGAGATCTTCCTCTCCCTCTGCTGCGGCTTCATCCACTACAAACGTTACGTTTCCGAATTCTGCATAAGCATCCGGATATTTGTCATCGTCCTGTGCTACCGGAATACCACCCTCGTTATAAGAGAAACCGGATTTCTCGGTCATCCATTTTACGAATACCATAGCTGCTGCCTGGTTTGTCGGGTCTGCGTTCACATTGATACCGTAACTGTAATCAGCACCGGAAGATGCGTACTGCTGTCCATCCACTGTGATTGGGAATGGCATATAACCAACATCTTCCCCATGGGAATCTGCTGCTACCATCTGGGAATATGCCCAGGAACCAAGTACCATTGCTCCGATTTCGCCACGGTTAATCATTCCCTTGGAATCTTCCCAGGAAGTTGTAGAATAATCATCCTCGGTCAGTCCCTCTGCAACTGCATCGTAAAGAATTTTGTACAGTGCGTATGGATGTGTATCGTCTCCATAGTCACGGAATGGATTCTTTGTGTGAAGAAGTTTCTGGTTCATATAAGTTGCATCACCGGTTGTGGTTCCTGCAATCTGTCCGTCCCACTGTTCCATCGGCCAGCCATCTGCATAGTTGGTATAAAGCGGAATGATGGAGGAGTCATACTCTTTGATTGCCTTTAATGCTGCAATAAACTCGTCCGGTGTCTTTGGTGTCTCTGTAACACCAGCCTCTTCAAATACACGCTTGTTGTATACAACACCCTGTGCATTTCCGGTAGACGGAACACCGTATACCTGATTGTTGTATACCCAGGTGTTTGCAAAGCGGATTTCTTTGTCCATCTCATCAAGTGTTCCATATGGAAGGAAATATTCTTCCAGGTCTGCCTTATCGACTGCCGGAATCATCATGATATCTCCCCAGTTTCCTCCCTGTAACCGAAGCATTGCATCATCGGAATAGGTCGTAGAAACCTCAAGGTCTACGGTAATATTCGGATACATCTCGTTGAATGCTGCGATGTATTTATCCCAGGAAGTTCCCGGATAAGAATCCTCTGCCATATCTGTTCTCTGGTTAAACACATGAATGGTTGTTGTGATATCTGTATAGCTTTCTCCGAGAACGATGTCTGCGTAGGATAAAGTTGTGTCCGCATCCGTTGTGTCCGCATTCGCATCTGCATTTCCTGCTCCTGCCTCTGTTGCAGCCTGATTATTATCTGCGTTGTTTGCATTCGTTCCTGCTGCATTGTTGTTTCCACAGGCTGCTGCCCCAAACAGCATCATGGATGCCATTGCCAATGCAATTACCCTTTTCTTTCTCATAGTAATTTTTCCTCCTTAAAAAGGTTAATTTAACTTATTTGTAAGTTAATTTAAGTATACATTTATTTACGTTTTAGTCATTATTCTTTATTGCGTTTTATCATTATTTTGTGCGTTTCATTCTATTTTTTATGTTTTTACCAGTTTTTAGTTTGTGTTTTTGTGTATTTTGCAGTTAATATTAGTTAATTTATTTCTCTTAATTAAATTAATTTAGTTTTTAAATAAAGGAAAATCAAAGAGATTTTAATAGAATTTAAGATGATTTAAGAAAAATTATTGGAGTATCGTAATTCCATTGGGGAAATCTGCGACATTGTCGTTGAGGATATGATTCGACGGGCAAACGGGCTGCAGGGGTAGGCGTAAATTTCACGCCCCGCTTCATCATACCTATCACCTGCAAATTCCGTTCTACATACTCTTTTGTTATCGGAAACATATCCTGTATTAAAAATACACTCTCCCGGCTATCATCCAATGTACTGGATGAATTTCATCTTGAAAAATATCTGATTAAACTGACCAGCCACATGAAAGACAGCAGGGAAGATGCGCTGGATGAGCTGCGAACAGCGATTAGGAGTAAATCAAAACAGGATTTTGAGGAAATCGTTGAACGATTGAAAGAGTGTCTGGAAGACGAAGCGGGATTAAAGCGAATTGCTGCAGCAAGAGACTATATACTCTCGAATTGGATGGCAGCGAAACTTCGTCTGAGGCACCAAAACGGTGTAAAAGGGAGCAGTACAGAAGGTCATAGAGGATTTGATTGAACGTGAAAACGTCTTTACTATGGAGGAATTTTCAAAAAGCGTGATCGAGTTCCTTGCATTCCGCAGATACGATATCTTGAAAGATAATGGACGTATTTCCCATAAGCAGGTAGTAGAGAAAGCGTATCAGGAATATGATATTTTTAACAAGACACAGCCGATAGAATCTGATTTTGATAAGATAGTAAAAGGATTGGAAAAGAAAATTTAATTTCTTTTCTGGATTATGTGATTATGATACAATTATAGAAAATAGTTTTTTATGAATCTGATCAATCGAATTTGTTGCTGATAAGTAAAGGATAAAGAGCAGATGGTAAAAATAGCAGTTTTGGCAGATATACATAGTAATTATTTGGCACTTCAAGCCTGTATAGAGAAAGCAATTGATGAAGGCGTACAGCAGTTTATCTTTTTAGGTGATTATCTTGGGGAGATGGCATATCCCAGAAAAACAATTTCTATTTTGAAACAACTACAGGAAAGATATTCCTGCGTGCTTATCCGCGGAAATAAAGAAGAATATTGGATAACACATAGAAAGAATGCTTGTGAAATATGGAAAGATGGGAAAACAACAACAGGAATATTAAAATACGTATACGATCAACTAAATGATGATGACATTGATATGTTTGAAACTATGCCAATAGAAATGACATTAAAATATGATGGATTGCCACGATTTACAATCTGCCATGGTTCTCCTTTCAAGGTCAATCAAAGCATGCGTCCAGACTATGAGTATATTGATAATTTGCTTGAGAATATGCCGAGCAATCTGATAATATGTGGTCACTTTCATATTCAGACTGATTATGTTAGAAATGATGTTCGAGTAATCAATCCCGGTGCTGTAGGAGTGGCGTTACATAGTAATAGTTTAGCTCAATTCATGACACTTACTGGAAAGGACGGACATTGGGAACCTCAGTTTTTTTCTGTAGGCTATGACGTAGATAAGGTCATTAATGAAATGGAGGCAGAACGATTGAATTTTAAAGCCCCTGGTTGGTTTAGAATGACAAAAAATCTGTTAACTACTGGCGAAAAATCAATAGTCAACTTTATTTCAGAGGTGCAACAAGTTTATTACAAGGAGACGGGGATAGCAGATTATAGATTAATTCCAGAAGCATTTTGGGATAAAGTCCTGACTCAACTTGGAATATAATGAATAACAAATCCGCGAGCTGGATGAGGAAGTGGTTGTTGCAAAAATTGCAACAACCACTCAGCACGGAGCAATGCAGGATAAAACGCAGACTATTCCTACCAATTATTACAATCTGGACGCTATTATTTCCGTTGGTTACAGAGTAAACTCCATTCAGGCAACCAGGTTCCGTATATGGGCAACCAGTATTTTGAAGGAATATATGATAAAGGGCTTTGCTATGGATGACGAACGCCTGAAACAGGGAGGGTGTGAAAAGTTCTCTGTTTGAATCCAAACCACCTTTCCAGACACCTTTTTGTTTTGCATCTTCTATAATTTTTCTCTCTTCATCAATTTTCTTATCCAATAAGTCCAAATACTGTTATTCAGCATTTTGTACAGTGCTACCAACCCATATTTTCAATCGAATTAAAATAAGGTACACCATAAATTATTCTGGCAGAGAATACATCACAGTAACCAAAAACCCCAGTAAATTCAACCTTCCTCGAATTTACTGGGGTTTCTCTTATAAGCTGATAACGGGAATCGAACCCGTGACCTCCGCCTTACCAAGGCGACGCTCTACCGACTGAGCCATATCAGCATCATGTGAACCGTACCGGCTCAACACTTGTACAAGTATATATCACGAATCCAAATTTGTCAATAAGAATTTCAAAAAAATTTAACTTTTTATAAGGGCTTTTACAAAGTAAATGCAACACCCTCTTTCACTTCCTTTGAAAAACCAGAGGTGTTGCATTTACTTTGGCAGTTCTTCGCCATTTTATTCCAAAAGCCGGTTCATATACGCAAATGCCTTTGACTGATACAACACCAAAAGAAGGACTGCTGCAATCGCACTTCCTCCGACCGTGCTCACAGTAAATGGTATGACATATGTAAATAATGCTGCCTGTGCATTTCCAAGCAGAAACTTTGCCACCGGAAAGCAAAGCATGCCGCCGATAACTCCCGTTCCAAGTACTTCGCCAATCACTGCAAACGGGATTTTTTTCAAATACTTATATGCCATTCCACAGCAGAATGCGCCGACCATGCTTCCCGGAAATGCCAAAAGGCTTCCCGTTCCAATCATGTTGCGGATGAATGCCGTGCAGAATGCAAATCCTAACGCGTAGGACGGACCCAAAAATACGCCAGCAAGCACATTCAAAAGATGCTGGATTGGAAAGCACTTTGATACACCGATTGGAATATAAAAGCCGGAAAGCGCCACCCCGACTGCCGTCATCATTCCTGCCACTGCCAGTTTTCTGATATTAAGTTTCATCTTCATTCTCCTCTTTTCCCTGCTGCCTTTGTCTGTTTACAGGATATCGATATACTCACCGGACAGTGCCTTATTCATGCTGCGGACAGCACAGAATTTTCCACACATGGAACAGGTATCCTCGTGCTCCGGCTTGCGGTCTTCACGAATCTGTTTTGCAGTCTCCGGGTCGATGGCACACTCCCACTGCGCATCCCAGTCGAGCTTCTGACGCGCTTCAGCCATGCGGTCATCCATCTCTCTTGCGCCGCGCACACCTTTTGCAATATCTGCTGCATGGGCTGCTATCTTGGAAGCAATAATTCCCTGTTTTACATCGTCTACATTCGGAAGGGCAAGATGTTCTGCCGGTGTCACATAACATAAGAACGCCGCACCGTTCTGCGCTGCGATTGCGCCGCCGATAGCGGATGTAATGTGGTCATATCCCGGTGCAATATCGGTAACCAGTGGTCCTAATACATAAAATGGTGCTCCCATACAGATGGTCTGCTGAATTTTCATATTCGCTGCAATCTGATCCATCGGCATATGTCCCGGACCTTCTACCATCACCTGTACATCCTTTGCCCATGCACGCTTGGTCAGCTCACCGAGACGCACCAGCTCCTCAATCTGGCAGACATCCGAAGCATCCGCAAGACATCCCGGACGGCAGGCATCTCCAAGAGAAATGGTCACATCGTATTCCCTGCAAATGTCTAAGATTTCATCATAATATTCATAAAATGGATTTTCCTCTCCTGTCATGCACATCCATGCAAATACAAGGGAACCGCCGCGGGATACGATGTTCATTTTGCGCTTATGCTTTTTAATCTGCTCAATGGTCTTTCTGGTGATTCCACAGTGCAGTGTCACAAAATCAACGCCGTCCTCTGCATGAAGACGTACTACATCAACAAAATCCTTTGCCGTCAGCGTTGCAAGGTCTCTCTGGTAATGAATGACAGAATCATAAACAGGAACTGTTCCTATCATTGCCGGACACTCTGACGTGAGCTTGCGCCGGAACGGAATCGTATTTCCGTGGGAAGATAAATCCATGATTGCATGCGCCCCCATATCAACGGCAGCCATCACCTTTTCCATCTCCACGTCATAATCCTTGCAGTCTCTTGAAATTCCAAGATTTACGTTAATCTTTGTGCGAAGCATGGAACCGACACCTTCCGGGTCGATACAGGTATGATTTTTATTAGCACAGATTACAACCTTTCCCTCTGCGACAAGCGGCCTCAGTTCTTCTACGGTCATGCGCTCCTTTGCCGCTACTTTTTTCAATTCCTCCGTCACAATTCCCTTACGGGCTGCTTCCATCTGTGTTGCGTATTCTCTCATAAAATCCTCATTTCTGCATAAAAACCGAGGCTCTGCCGCATCGACGGCAAAGCCTCATTCTAATAAATTTTATGATTCTTCATCCGCTCCCTACGACAGTGTTAGCTGACAGGTTCAAAGAGTCAGGTTTTAACCTTCTCAACCACGGCATTCCTCATTGGAATCCGCTCGGTCCCTCTGCGATTCTTATTCTTTTTTACTTTCTTACAGTAGACTATTTTAAAGAGGATGTCAAGGACAATCTTTCTTTAAAAACCGCCCGCCTGCTTATATTCCTCGAGTTTTTGCTTTGCGGCTGGTGTCAGGGTCTTTGGTACAAGAATCTGTACCACCGCATATTCATCGCCTTGAACCGCCTTATTTTTCATAGACACGATTCCCTTGCCTTTGAGACGGATTTTCGTTCCGGACTGCGTTCCCGCCTTAATCTTACAGGTCACATCGCCATAAAGCGTGTGTACACGGGCCTCTCCGCCGAGTGCCGCCGTTGTAAACGGAATCACCACTGATGTATACACATCAAGTCCTTTCCGCTCAAATCCCGGTTTTTCCTGTACCGTAATCTTTAAAAACAAATCTCCCGGTTCTCCTCCCGAGATGCCTGCCTGCCCTTTTCCCTTTAAGCGGATATTGCTTCCGGTATCCACTCCGGCTGGAATGTGCACCTTTAGGGACTGTTTGCTTCCATCGCCCCGTTGAAGCGTTACGACTTTATCGCAGCCATTTGCTGCCTCATCAAAACTGATGGTAAGCTCTGACTCGATATCCCGTCCCTTTCTGGTACGGTTCGCATAGCCCTTTTTTCCAAAGCCTCTGCCTCCGAAAAAAGAACCGAACATGTCATCAAACATATCTCCCATATCGCCGCCTTCAAAATGGAACGTTGCGCCATTTCCGCCACCGAAATCCTGATAATAGTTTCCTTCCTGTTCCGGTGAAAATCCCTCCTCAAACGCAGCAGAACCGTATTTGTCGTACAATTTTCTTTTTTCCGGGTCACTTAAAATATTGTAGGCCTCCGTCACCTCTTTAAATTTTTCTTCCGCCACCGGATTTCCGCCATTCGTATCCGGGTGATATTTTTTAGCCAGCTTACGGTACGCCTTCTTAATCTGCGCCGCATCTGCATTTTTATCTACTTCAAGTGTTTTATAATAATCCTTCTGTTTCAGCATACAATCACCATACCTTTCCAATTACCCACAACTGCACAGGAAATAACATTTTCTCATCTTCTATTGGAAAAAGCTGCTTACACGCATCGTGCAACCAGCTTTTCTCTTTCGCCCAAAACAGGCGTCCCTCTATGTGTCATTATCCTTCATGGCAATGCACTTTGTTACTGTATCTGTTATAGCACATTTATTAGCACTCGTCAATAGAGAGTGCTAATAAATTTTAAAAACATTTTCATCCTTCCAAAAGCTGCAATACTCCCTGACTGCTCTGGTTTGCCTGAGCTAACATCGACTGAGCTGCCTGCGTAATAATCTGCGCACTACTGTAAGAAACCATTTCCTCTGCCATGTCTGTATCACGAATCCGCGATTCCGCTCCCTGCGTATTTTCTTCTATATTCTCGACATTTGCAATTGTGTGCTCCAGTCGATTCTGTACCGCTCCGTAATAAGAACGCATATTAGAAACAGCATCAATTGCCGATTCCACTGTATCCATTGCTTCTGATGCCGTTGCGTAACTTGTAACATCTAATGTATTTCCCTGAAAAAGTGCATCTGTACTGGCATCGAATGTATGTAGTAATACAGCCTGACCCCCAAATGCTCCAACCTGGATATGCAGTCCGCTGTCCGTATTGGTCGTTCCGGCAGTTCCGGTTCCACCGCCTCCTGTGCCTCCTGCTGCCCCGCTGTCCGGGAATGTAAATCCATTTCCAAATACATTCGTATAGGCACTTGTCCCTGTTACAATTGTATAGCTTGTCGTATACGCTCCCTGTCCATTTAAAATATCTGCCGTTTCCGTTGTTAAATCTGCTGCAATCACAGAACCTGCACCATTTGTTCCTCTGGCGGCAAGAAAACTGCGCGTAAAATCGAGTGCATCTGTATCTCCGGAAACCTGTGCTGCAAATGCACTGTAACTGCTATATGTTCCCCCTGATATTTCGCTGATAGTCTGACTTAATGTCTTTCCCTGCACCAAATTTCCAAGAATCGTATTAATTCCACTCTGCAAGCTCGATGTCGTAACCGCACCGGCTCCATACCCTGCACCGGACGCCATCTGCGCCAGATAGAGCGTGCTTAAGTAGCCTGCACCATATGGCATTGATGCCGTCTGTGCCAGATAATTCTGAATATCACTGTCTGAGGAAGCGCTGGTTAAAGTACCTGACAGCCAGCCATCATCACCACTTGCCGTCTGCGCCATTCCTTCCACAAACCACAACGGATACGGCTCAGAATTAGTTCCCACCATCCCACTGGTAAGCACATCCTGCATAATCAGATGCGTCATCTCATGCGAAAGTGTGGCAGAAAGAGAACCGTCATTATAATTTGTAATATCGTAATCCGCAGTATCGACATTCATCGTATATGTCATTTCAGTCTGACTTGATGTATAAGACATGGATAATGAAGCTGATGCGAGCGTTCCACTCACACCGTCCATTGGCGCAAGATTCAGTCCTATTTTAAGGTCCGGTGAAGAACCTGAAAGTAACGCCGGAAAAGCGTTTAAAATTGCACTTGCAGCCTTTGAAGTCTCTGCTGCAATATAGCGTGCCATCGTCTCCTGGTCGCCGGTATATCCCGTTGCAGTGCCCTCATAACCACTCGATGGTGTCAGTATATTACCATCAGCGTCAATAAATTCATAGGAAACCCTGACACTCGAAATCAGTCCTGCACCGCTTTCCATTCCATAAGGACTCATTCCATTCTCTGAAAAAACAGGTAATGTGTTATACTGTGTTGTCGAAGAGATACGGTTCATTTCCGTTGAAAGCTGGTCTAATTCCGCCTGAACTGCCTGGCGGTCGGCTGTCGTATTGGTATCATTTGCTGCCTGCACGGATAGTTCCTTCATGCGGTCAAGCATGGAGTGCATCTCCTGCAATGCACCTTCTGCCGTCTGAATATAAGAAATACCGTCTCTGGAATTATCTGCCGCCCTTCCCAATCCACGAATTTGCCAGCGCATCTTTTCGGAGACGGTTAATCCGGCAGCATCGTCTGCCGCCCTGTTAATCCGGTATCCACTGCTTAATCGTTCTGTCGACTTTTCTGTTTTCTTCTCACCCGTCACAACCTGTCTCTGTGCGTTAATCGCAGCCATATTATGCATTATTACCATACGATGTATCTCTCTTTCTTTCGTCTCCTAATCCCATAAGCCCGCGTTGGCAGTCAAAAGATTCTTTCCACATACCGGACAGTTAAGCAATGCGATATCCTCCTCTTCAAACAATAACATCTCATGCTCTTTTTCCGGCGCACACGGACAGAAATGTCCATGATAACTTTCTCCATTGTCTAACATCACTTCCGGAACTGCCTGTAATTTTCCGCAATCCGTACATTTCCCCAGTCGATACCGGAAAACCGTAATCTTTGGCTTCTTTTCCAAAACCGCTACTCTGATATCCCAGGTATCCATCAGTTTGAAATGATTATAAATCCGCTTAAGTTCATAATCTTTTCTCCCACACCCAAGGCGAAATTCTTCTGAGTAACCACAATTTTGGCATGTCACCCTCTTTATCTGTCCCATATCTTTCACCATAGCCTTCCATTGTTATTTTTTTTATCGGCTTTTTCCTCACACATATAAAGTAAAACACGTAATTTCTATTATATAACTTGCGTTTTGGACCGATATAAACTTATAATAGTTACAGGAATTATTTTTTGAAGGAGAAAGATTTAGATGGTCATTCAGCATAATATCAGCTCTCTTTTTACACAAAATCAATTAAAAACCGTAACCGATCAAAAAGCCAAGACATCTGAACAGCTTTCTTCGGGTTACCGGATTAACCGGGCTGCTGATGACGCCGCTGGACTGACAATTTCCGAAAAAATGCGCTGGCAGATTCGCGGTCTTGAGAAGGCCTCTTTTAATATTGATGACGGAATCTCTCTTTTAAATGTTGCCGATGGCGCATTATCGGAAGTACATTCCATGCTCGACCGTATGAAAGAATTAACAACACAGGGCGCTAACGATACTAATACCACTGCCGACCGCGATGCTATTCAAAAAGAGCTCGATGCACTGTCAGCAGAAATTGACCGTATTGCTGATACCACGGAATTTAACACACAGAAACTTTTTTCCGGTTCCTATACAACCATTACCGATGCAGGCGGAAACTCTGTTCCAGTTGGAAACATTCCATTTAGCGATATTTCTCTTTCCAATACCTCACTTGGGCAGGACCCGTTTTCCGCAAATGACAGCCACAACAGACTTCATCTGTCTGCCTCTTCTTCGGAAGACTATGGAAGTCAGACGTGGGCACTGTTATTCGGAAGCCATACCGTGTCAAGCCTTCGCGTAAATTATCAGGATGCCTCCGGTGCCACTGCCACAGAGTCTGTATCTTTATCCACCCTGCCATGCAGTAACTTTACATACGACAGTACTACAAACACCTACAGCCGGACCATTACCTACGCTTCACCGAATGGCGGAACACTTGGTCTTGTGCAGCGTATTCAGGTTGGTTCTCATGAGGCGGCCAGTCAATACTATACCATTAGTTATGAAATGCAGAACCAGCTTGGAACGAATGCATCTGTTGATTTGCTTTTTGATGCAGATACCGCGTACGGTGGAACCAATGTCGGAGACCACCAGGAAGGCTATTATATCGGCGGACAGCGCGTAGATAACTATACCATGTATACCTCTCCGGGAAGTTCTTTCTTTAACGATACCTCCCGCGGCTATGTGGAAGATATCAGTAACTTGAATAATGGCTTTTCCATCATCAATACCAAACAGGCACTGCAGTTTTCCGAAAATATCCGCTGGGCGGCTGGTGATGCACCGGATGCCGCCTACATTGGTTATTATAATACCGGGCGAAACTGGAACGATTATGATTCTGCCTCCGGAATGCAGCTTGGAGGCTCAACCGGAACTACAAATTATTCTTCCGATATGGGATTTAAACTTATCTGGAACCGTAATGTTGCCGATGGTGCCTCTTCAACCGTCTCCTTCCAATATGGAATCGTGCAGACCGATGCCGATATCAATCTTGATGGTGTCCCCATCACATATGACCCAACGGTTCAGATTGCAACCAACGAAAGTCGTAAATTCTGGATTCAGTCCGGTGCGACTAACGAAAACGGATGGTTTATTTCCATTGACGCAATGAACAGTACCCTTTTAGATGTAAACCGGTTAGATGTTTCTTCCTATACAAATGCAGGTGTTTCCATGGAAAAAGTGGAAAATGCCATTGCAAAGATATCGGCGTCCCGTTCAAACATTGGTGCGCAGACTAACCGCCTTGAGCACAACCGCTCGGTCGATGACGTCACACAGGAGAACACGCAATCCGCAGAATCCCGCATTCGCGATGCAGACCTTGCACGCGTCATGGTAGCATTTTCTGCATACGACATTCTAAAGCAGGCTGGAGAATCCATGCTGGCTCAGAACAATCAGAGCAAACAGCGCGTTCTTGAACTGCTCCAGTAAAATTAAGGAGAGAGTCATATGATAACAGAACCTATCAACAAATGTTCCATTCCGGAAGTAAGAAATGTTCTTGCTTATTTCGACAGTATCGAAAGTAATGCCATTCTCACTGGTCAGCATACCCAGACAATGGCACAGCCTGAATTAAAACAAATTTTTTCTGTAACTGGAAAACTGCCTGCTTTATGTGGGTTTGAACTCCTCTCCTATTCCCCGAACATCCGACGCGAAACTGCAGGTGCCGAATGTTTAAAAGAAGTGGATGAAAATTACGGTACACTTGAAAAAGCATGGGAATGGGCAGCACTGGGAGGCCTCATCACCTTTACCTGGCACTGGTTTTCTCCACTCGGCGGAACTGATAAATCTTTTTATACCGAGCATACCACATTTGACCCGCAAAAAGCATTGGCAGAAGATACTCCAGAACATGAGGCAATGCTCCATGATCTGGACTGTATGGCAAAACTGCTTCGTCCTTTCTGTGACAAACACATCCCCATTCTCTGGCGTCCCTTTCATGAATCCGAGGGGAACTGGTTCTGGTGGGGCTCTAAAGGGCCGGAAACTGCCAGAGCACTTTTTCGTTTCCAATATCACTATTTTACGGAAAAGCATGCACTGAACAATCTCATCTGGGTCTTTAATTCCCCTTTAAAGAAAGGTTACGTTGGGGATACCTACTGCGATATCATTTCAATGGATATGTATCCAAAGCCACACTGCCACGGAGATTTCCACGAAAATTACCAGAAACTCTCCCAGGTGACTTCCGCCGCAAAGGGTGCTGCCATTGCAGAGACTGGGATTCTGCCGGATGCGAATGCACTTGCACAGTCCCATATTCCATGGCTTTGGTATATGACATGGAGCAATGATTTTGTGCTTACAGAAAATTTCAACAGCTTTGATGCTTTAAAGCAGCTTTATCAACACCCCTATGCCATAACCTTAGACCGGCTGCCAAAATTATATTAATAAAAGCCCGACACCGCCATCGACGGAATCGGGCTTTTTCCCCTCTGCACCGGCTTAATTTTCAAGCCATGAGACAAACGAGCATTTTATCTGTTCTTTTAATCTGTTTTTTTCTTCCTCGCTTAAAAAGGCTGCTTCTGCTGCATTTTCAGCAAACACCTGCAATTCATCCGTTTTTAGCGCAAACTGTTTTCCCAATAACTGATATTCCTTCTTTAAGTTCGTGCCGGAAACGGTCATATTATCCGTATTAACCGTTACCACAATTCCATTATCCAGAAATGTCTTAATCGGATAATGCTCCGGAATATCCACTGCCCTGGTCTGCAAATTGCTGGTATAACAAAGTTCGAGCGGTATCCTTCGTTCCCGTAATTTTTCAAATAATTGGACATCTTCAGTTGCATGCGTTCCGTGACCGATTCTTAATGCACCAGCTTCGATTGCCTGCTGTATGCTTTCCGCTCCTGCAGCTTCTCCTGCATGAATCGTCACCGGAATTTTTCGCTCCCTTGCCATATCAAAAAGGTCTGCAAACTCTTCCGTTGGATATGCAGCCTCATTTCCTGCCAAATCCACCGCACATACACCCTTTTTCAAAAACTCTTCAGCAATCTCAACCGTTGTCACATTTTCCGCATGGTTCTGCTCCCCACGCATACAACAAAGAATCAATTGCGCCGGCATCCCAGACTCTTTTGTTCCCTTCTGAAGCCCTGCAACTGCCGCTTCTACGACCTCTCTCTGCGTCAGTCCCAGTCTCATATGAAACTGCGGTGCAAAGCGGATTTCCGCATAGCAGAGTCCCTGTGACCGCAGTCTGAGAATCAGCCGGTACACTGCATATTCGAAGCTCTCTTTTGTCTGTAAGACCTGAATTGGCAAATCAAATTTTTCTAAATACTCTCCCAGATTTGTGCAACCCGGTTCTACCATCATTAGTTTTTGAATTTCATCTGTATTCGTCACCGGTAATGTCGCCTTTGACAATCTCGCAAGCTCCGTCATATCCGCCGGGTCTAATGACCCGTCGAGATGCAGATGTAAATCAATCATACTGTTCCTCTTTCAGCTTTTATAATGTAAACTTATTGGCATTTTCATTCAAATTACCAGCAATATCCACAAGTTCTTTCGTTGCTGCATTGCACTGATTTACAACCTGACCAAGTTCTACCATAGAAGCTGATGTTTCTTCCGTACTTGCTGCATTCTCCTGCGCAATCGCTGCGAGATTTTCAACGCTTCCAAGCACCTCATTCTTGGAATTATTAATTGCATCCACTTCCGTAGAAATTTCATTGATTGCAGATGTGACATTATTTACCTCAGCATTCAGCTTTCCAAAAATTTCTTTTGTCTCATTCAAACGCTCATACTGATGATTAATTTCATCTAATACTTCATTCATCGTCTGCACGCTGACATTTGAATTATGAATCAGTTCTTCTACAATTCCGCCAATCTGCTCAGCTGTTTCTCTGGACTGATCCGCTAACTGTCTGATTTCATCTGCAACAACGGCAAATCCACGTCCATGCTCACCGGCCCTTGCTGCCTCAATACTTGCATTCAAAGAAAGCAGATTCGTCTGGCTTGCAATGTCTGTAATCATATTAATTGCATTTCCAATATCCATGACAGATTTATTTGTAACATTTGTCTGCCCATGCACCTCATCAATGGAGTTCTTTGCGCGATTACTGATTTCAATCAGCTCATCCATTGTTGCTCCAAGCTGCTCATTGTTCTGCTGCATCACACCGGTGCTTGCCATCAACGCATCCACATTCTCGGTTGTTCTTGCAATGGCATCCCCCATATCTGTAATCTGGTTATTGACCTTCTGTGTTTCATTTGCCTGATTCGTTGCGCCATTTGCAATCTCATCCACTGCAACATTGACATTGGAAATGGAATTATTAATCGTTTCAAAACTGCTCTTAAATTCATCCGAAAAACCTGTCAATGCCCGGATAGATTCGTGGATGTTCGCAATAATCGAGGTCAATCCTCCAATAAGCGAATGCACACTTCTCGCAATATTACCCACTTCATCACTTCGCTTTATCAAATTATTATTTACACTTGTAGACAATTCTCCATTAGCCACTTTATCAAGATTGCCGACAACCATAAAGATTGCCTGTCCAATTCTTCTCACAAATACTGCAATCAGCACGCAGCCCGCCAATGCGACTACTATCATAAATATAATATTTTTGCGAATCCGTACATTATAAATTTCATGTACCTCTTCTGCGCTCATACCGGTAAATAACATACCGACCATTGTACCATCTGAATTCTTAAGCTGCTCATAATAGCCAAAATAAGGTTTTCCTTCAATCATAACATCACCGGAAAAATAAGAACCTTCTTTTGTGACTTTATCATATACATCTGCCGATGCTTTTGCTCCTACGACACGATTTCCGCTTCCATCCACAATACTGGTAGCCATTCATGTATCTCCCCAGAAAAGCGTCACATCTACGTCTGTTCCCTGTTTGAACTGATCAAGTGCATTCTGGTTTGCAGTTATATTGGTTTCTCCTTTGTACAGATTGGCTCCATCACAGGTATAATCCCCCGTCGATAATATTCCTAACGTCTGATCCATTGCATATGTAGTTGCGGTTAATTCATGTTTCGCCATCATCAAAGACACATCCCTGCCAACTGCCCGTATTGCAAGTCCTGCAAAAAATACCAGAATAACAATTGGTATCACTGAAACCATTAAAATTCTTCCAATTAAATTAAGCCCTTTTTTCTTTTGTATTTCCATTTTTTGCTCCATATCGTATACACATCTCCCCTAAAAATTTATCCCACTGATTCACCGTAAAACATTGTGTCTAGTCTAATGGTACCACTACTTTTCAAATTTGACAATACTGTCAGTAACAAAAAAACAAGAATTCTCCCTTTTTCGACAGAAATTATGCAACACGACAAAAAAACACCGAATTCACGGTGTTTTTTAGAGCAGGGGATGAGAGAATCGAACTCCCGCCAAAGGTTTTGGAGACCCCTATCATACCATTTGACCAATCCCCTATATTTATAAAAAAGACGTATCATATACGTCATTTTTATCATAACATTTTCTCTGATAAAATGCAATGTATTCTTTTCATTGTACCTTCAAAACTCCATACAGATTTCCGATTATAACTTTTGGTCAAGCCCTCGAT